>TARA_B100000963_G_scaffold139574_1_pt1 | contig 28768 bp, 28 predicted proteins | sample TARA_B100000963 | Tara Oceans TARA_B100000963 (sample SAMEA2622097) | marine metagenome | biome: marine biome (ENVO:00000447); feature: surface water layer (ENVO:00002042); material: "saline water (ENVO:00002010), including plankton (ENVO:xxxxxxxx)" | depth 5 m | reverse complement strand
ATTGCCATTAAAACTAAAACACATATAACAGCGACAGTTCCCCACAGCACAAATTTGGTGAAATTATTCCAAGTATTTTTATGGTTTTGATTGTCCATGGAAATTATTTTTGTCTTGCTTTAAATTTAGGGTTAGTTTTATTGATGATGTAAACCCTACCTCTTCTTCTTACAAGTTTAGAGTTAAGATCTCTTTTTTTTATTGATTTTAACGAGCTTTTTATTTTCATAAATCCAGATCTTTAATAAACGATGTTATATAATCTTTCAAATCTATTTTGCCAAATTTACGAATAATATGATTTTTTTGAGAAATTTTAGTTAATGCCGACGCATACCTCTCTCCCTTTCTAGGTTTTAAAAAGATAATTTTAGTTTTAAACATTTTGGCCACTTCGTAAATTGAGTAAGATTTCTTGTGTGAGATACTATAATGTCTTGATTTGTTTTTTTTCCATGCTTCATAACAAATATCAATAGTATCTTTTATATGAGTAAATCTTCTAGTTTGTGATCCTGGTTTTACAACCGTAAGAGGTTTTTTATTTTTATAAAGATTTTCAAAGATTCCTATTACTGTAGCCATTTTACCTTTTTTAATCTGTTTCGGACCGTATACATTGTAGAAGTAAATTACTTCAAACTTGAAATTAAACCATTTTTTTAAGTTTTCTAATAATTCCAAATTTTTTGATTTAGTAAAAGCATAGGGAGATAAATTTTTATCATTACCTCGATTTCCAAGACTTGCAGATGTTGCCGAGTAAATTAACTTTATTTTATTATCTAAGCAAAACTTAAAAACTGCTTTTGTGCCAATAGTGTTTGAGTCATAGCATTCATCAAAATGATTGAAACTTTGATATATGCGAGCAAATTCACCAAAATGGAATACAGTGTGTATATTTTTTTTAAACTTAGAAAGTTTTAAATCTATCTTTGAAGTTTCAGAATTTAAATATTTAATTCTTTTATTTTTGATATGGTTTTTTTTAGAACCTGTAGAATAATTATCTAAACTAATAATTTTTTTATTAGTCTTCTCTAAAAAATATCCAATTAGATTTGATCCAACGAATCCAGCCCCTCCAGTGACTACGATGATATTTTTCATTAATTTATAGCCTGGCAATGACCTACTCTTCCATGTCTTAAGACAAAGTACCATTGGCGCAGAAAGGCTTGACTTCCGAGTTCGGAATGGGATCGGGTATTACACTTTCGCAATAATCACCAGGCGACATTGATATACATTTAGAACATTCAAATGTCAAACAATTATATCAACTTGTATTCAACATCTTTTTTTAGTTAATTTAAAATTAGAAATTCTATAGTTTTAGTTCTTTTACTTATGTTAAAAAGTTTTGATTTTTTTTTTTATTAATAAAGTAATACTTTATGTTCTCGACGACTTCTTCTGACATTGACGATCTTGTTTCGGGTGAGGAAGTAGATATATGTGGTGTAAATGTATTATAAGTATAATTAGATAATTTAAAATTTTTAGCGAGTGGTTCCTGTTCAAAAACATCTGAACAATATATTATTTTTTTTTTCTTAGAGAAATTTATCAATGATTTTTCATCTACTATCCCACCTCTTGAAGTATTAACTATGATTACTTCTTTTTTAAAAAACCTTAGAGTTGAATGATTGATAATTTTTTTTGTAGATTTGTTTAAAGAACAATTTAGTGAAACAATATCAAATTTTTTCAAATCCCTGTTTAATTTAAATAATTTATTATAATTGTTATATTCAATTATTTTTGGATCATAAAAAGTTATTTTACAATCAAAAACTTTTAAAATTTTCGCTATTCTTTTTCCAATATTTCCTAAACCAATTATCAGTACTTCTTTATTTTTCAAATCTTTAACTACTGGATACTTTGAAACTTTTTCATATTCACTCTTTTTAATTATAGAATTAAATTCATTTAAAGATTTGATACTTGAAATTATAAAACCAAGCGCATGTTCAGCAACGGGTGTAACAATACTTTTTTTTGTAATACACAGATCAATTTTTCTTTTTTTAAGATAAGACAAATCAAGGTTGTCTATTCCAACACCAAATCTACATATTAACTTTAAGTTCCTAAATTTTTCTAATATAGAAAAATTTAAAGTTCTAGTATCTAAAATAAGGCAAGAAATATTTTCAAAGTTATTTTTTTTCTTTTTAATATCCAAATTGATTAACTCAAATAATTTATTGTTTAATAAATCAAATTTTTTTTTATTAAATGGTGATAAAAGTCCAATTTTAATTTTTTTCATAAAATAATTGCTCAAATATTTATTTAAACTTAAACTTAAATATTTTAAATATTAATTATTAAAATGTTAATAAATTTAATTTTTTTATCTATTTTACAATTTTTTATTTTATTTGTACTTAGTAAATTTGCTTATAAAGTTAATTTACTTGATTATCCAAGTAAAAGAAAAATTCATTCAAAGCCTACTCCTTATATTGGCGGCTTAGCTTTAGGGTTATGTTACTGTTTAATCATATACATTGCTAAAATTGAATACTCGTTAATTAATCTAATACTTCTTTATTCATTAATAGTATCACTTGTTGGTTTTGTTGACGACAAGTTTGATATTAGTCCTATTTTTAAATTGTTATTACAATCAATTCCAGTTTATTTATTAATATCCGAAGGCTTATATTTAAGTGATATTGGTGAGTATGAAGTTATTGGCATAATTAGCTTAGGATACTTCAGTAAAATTTTTACTTTTTTATGTTGCCTTTTAATCATCAATTCTTTCAATTATTCGGATGGAATAGATGGTCTTTTATCAAGCTTATTTATAAATATTTTTTTTTCTTTTGCTTTTATTTGTTTCATTCATGAAAAAACATTTATTATTTATAGTTTCATTTATATAATAATACCTGTTCTTGTATTTTTTCTTTTTAATGTTTCTTTTTTAAAACTACCAAAAATTTTTTTAGGTGATTCTGGTAGCACATTATTAGGTTTTATAACCGGTTTTGTAATGATTTTTTTATATTCAATCCTCTTGATTGAACCATCAATTTTGATTTGGCCTGTGGCTTTAATCATATATGATTTTCTTGGTACAAATTTAGTTAGAATTTTAAAGAAAAAAAACTTATTTCAATCTGGAGATGACCACTTTCATTATCAAATTTCAAAAAAATATAATTTTGAGACCCCTGAAATCAATTTAATTATGAACTCAATTAACCTCTTCATAACACTTACAGGTTTTGCCATTTATTATTTTTTTGGCTCTTTATTTTCTTTGATTGGATTTGTATTAATTTTTTTTATATTTTTATATTTTAAAATTTATTTCTTAAATTTAAATAAACTATAATTCAATTATTTAATATCATTTTGAATAAAATTTTTTATAAAGTCGTTGATTGCAAATCCAATACCATCCTCTAGAGAAACATTTGCTTTCCAGCCATATTTTTTGGCCAAGCTACTATCAAGAAGTTTTCTTGGAGTTCCATCAAGTTTATTATTTTGATTTACAATTTTCAATTTCAATTGTAAATATTTCATTATAAATCTTGCGTATTCATTTATACTTTTCTCCACACCAGAACCAATATTAATTAGAGACTCTTTAGTTTTTTTTCTTAAAAAGAAAATACATGCTTCTGCAATATCATCACTTATAATAACCTCTCTAAGTGGTTTTCCACTTCCCCAAATCTTTATATGATCTTTATTATTTTTTAATGCATGAATTGTTTTTCTTATTAAAGCAGGTAAAAAATGAGAAGTATTTTGATCATAGTTATCATTAATTCCATACGAGTTGCAAGGCATCAAACATTTATAGTTAAGGTTATATTGATTGCTATAACTAGAGCACAAATGAACACCTGCAATTTTAGCGATTGCATAGGGTTCATTAGTTTTTTCTAAATATCCAGATAATAAGTACTCTTCTTTAATTGGTTGTTTGCAATCTCTTGGATAAACGCAACTTGAGCCTAAAAATATTAAATTTTTAACTCCTGCTTTATAACTTCCATGAATTAAATTGCTTTGGATTGCTAGATTATCATAAATAAATTCTGCTTTATTTGTATTGTTTGCTTGAATACCGCCAACTTTTGCTGCGGCTATAATCACCGCATCTGGTTTGTTTTTTTTTAAAAAGCTAAATACTTTTAATTGATTTGTTAAATCAAGCTGTTTTCTTGTTTTAAAAAGTAAATTAAAATATTTTTTTGATCTCAGTTTTCTAAGTATAGCAGAACCAACTAAACCTTTATGTCCTGCAACATAAATTTTAGATTTTTTATTTATCATTAAACCTTTAAATCATACTCATACTTAATCATTTCATTGATTAGAGATTGAATATTATGTTTTGGTTTCCAGTTAAGAAGTTTTTTAGCTTTTGAATAATTGCCTTTTAAAGTATCAACTTCAGCAGGTCTTAAATATTTTTTTTTACATTCAATAATAACATTATTATTTTCATCAATTCCCTTTTCTTTAAGACCTTTTCCTTTCCATCTAAGTTTAATTTTTAGCTTTTTAGCAACCATGTTGATAAATTGTTTAATTGTATACTGTTTACCAGTACAAATAACAAAGTCTTCTGGTTTTTTATATTGTAGAATTTTCCACATCGCCTCTACATAATCTGCTGCATGACCCCAATCTCTTTTAGAATAAATGTTGCCTACAAATAATTTTTTTTGTTTTTTTTGTTTAATTCTACACAGCGCCCTCACCACCTTTTTTGTAATAAATGTCTCACCTCTTAAAGGACTTTCATGATTAAATAATATTCCATTACAAGCAAATAGATTATATGACTCTCTATAGTTTACTGTTATCCAGTGAGAATAAACTTTTGCAACACCGTAAGGACTTCTTGGATAAAAGGGAGTTTTTTCAGTCTGAGGACTTTCAATAACTTTACCAAACATCTCTGAAGATCCAGCTTGATAATATTTTATTTTTTTTTTTGATTGAACGATAGCATCTAAGACTCTTAAAGTTCCAAGAGCATCGACATTAGTCGTATATTCTGGCAGGTTAAAAGAAACAGCTACATGTGATTGAGCAGCTAGATTATATATTTCATCTGGTTGAACTTTTTTAATGATTTTAAATACTGACAAAGAATCTGATATGTCTCCATAATGTAGGATAAATTTGTTTTTCTTTGAAAATGGTGCTCTATAAATATCATCAATTCTATACGTATTTAAAGTAGAATTTCTTCTTTTAACACCATGGACTGTATATTTCTTTTTTAATAAGAATTTTGAGAGGTATGCACCATCCTGGCCAGTGACTCCAAAAATTAGTGCAACTTTTTTTTTCATCTAAAATAATCTATTATTACTTATAATTTAATTAATCAAGGAAAATAAAATAAAATAACTAAAATACAGATATATAAGAATGTGAATTACAATTTATTTTTTTAGAATGAGTAATAAGTTTTTATTATGAATTTCTTTATCTTTAAGTTTCATGTATTGCCTGAATTTAATAAATATTTTTTTCAAATAAATGAATATAAATTTAACTCTACCAAAATAATCTAAATATATATCTAAGTCCTCTTTTACTTTTTTAAATGCAAATCTAGAACTTGTACTCATCCCTCCAAGTTTCATAAAACACAAAAAATCAGCTAAGAAAACATAATTAACTTTTTTATTCTTAAATATTCTCAAAATATATTCGGTATCTGAAGCAATTTTAAAGTCCAGTTTATAATCACCAATTTTCTTTACTAGTTTTGTGTTCATAACTGTTGCCGTATGAGGAATATTATAACAATTTTTTAGATTCAAATACCTGGTATTAATTTCCCATATTCTTTTTATTTTATTTAACTTATTGTAATAAATACAATTACAAATTAATAGATCAGTTTTTTCATCAATATTTTTTTTGACTTTTTCAAGAGTTTGGGAAGAATAAAGTAAGTCTCCTGAGTGTAATAAAATAATAAATTTTCCATTTACGAAGTTAAATGCATTATTTAATCCCTCAAAACAACTGTTGTCTTTTATTTGTTTTTTAATAATTTTTTTTGAATTAAAATTTTCAATTAATTCATAGGTCCTATCATCGGAAAAACTATCTATAACTATATGCTCATAATCTTTAAAAGTTTGAATTTTTACACTATTTAATGTTTGAATAATTGTGCTTTGACTATTTTTAGTTGTGGTAACTATTGAAAAATAAGGTTTAGTCATAAAATCTGTATTTAATCAATACCCATATGGCTTCTAACCCATCAAAAAAATTTATTTTTTTTCCTTCTTCGTAAGTTCTTCCTTTATAACTTATCTCACATTCTAAAATGTTAACGCCCCTTTTGGATACTTTTGCTGTTAGTTCTGGACAGAAAGCAAATTTTTTTTCTTTTAAATTAAGACTTTTAATCAAATTTGTTTCAACCATTTTATAGCAAGTATGAGCATCAGTTAATTTTTGTCTGTAGATTATATTAGTAAAAATAGTCAAAATATGGTTAGCAAAAACTCTAAAAAATGAGGTAAAATTTTTTTGATTGTATCTATTTTTTCCTAAAACTCTAGACCCATATAAACATCTTAATTTTTTTTGTTTCATTGTGTTTAGCATACATTGAAAGTCCATCGGATCATATTCCAAATCAGCATCTTGAATTATAATAATTTTACCTGAACACATCTTTAAAGCTGTTTGTATAGCAAAACCTTTTCCATAATTCTTTTCTTGCAAAATTAAATGATCAATCTTACCTTTAGATTTTAATCTATTGAGAATTTCTTTTGACTTATCTGAAGAAAAATCATCAACAACTATAATTTCCAAATCAATATTTTTTTTCTGTGCAATTACTTTTTCTACAATAATCTCAATAGTTTTTTCCTCATTATAGTTTGGTATTATTACTGACAATAACATTTATTAAATTAGTTCATTTTTGCTTTAAATTTTTGATAATAAATTCATTTACATATAATAAACTGATATAGTTATGATTAATACTATGGTTTTTCTTTTTTTTAATTTATTTTTATCATCAATTTTCTTAATAAGCGCAGGATACCAATTAAATAAAATATCAAAATTTCAAATTCAACTAAATACTGTTGAAAGTGGATTATTTGGTTTTATATACTTAGGCTTTATCTCACTATTTTTAAATTTCTTTTTACCCTTAAGCAAAAATCTCAATACAACTATTTTTTTATTGGTAATAGTTTTTTTTATTTTTCAAAATAAAAATAAATTGAGAGAAATATTAGAGATATCAATTACATCTTTAAAGATCAGTTTTATAGCGATAATATTTGTAGCTTTTTCAAGTAATTTTGATCCTGATGCTTTTTTATATCATTTACCATATTCAAATATTGTGAATGATTACAAAATTTTATCTGGTTCATCTTTGTTACATTTTAGATTTGGACATGTTTCGATCCTGCAATACATTAATGCATTTTTTAATAATTATATCTTTGGAACTCACGGTATTATAATCCCAATATCTTTGGCTTTTTCATTTTTTCTTTTGTATTTAATTAATCAAATTTCTAAAATACTTAGAAATGACAATTATTATAATCTACATAATTTTTTTATTGTTTCCTCTTTAATATTTATTTGTTTAAGAATGAATCGATATAGTGATTATGGAAATGATAATGTGGCAACAATTTTCTTTCTTTATTTCATAAGTTTTTTTATCAGAAATTTTGAGACAAATACTTTATATTTTAAGAATAAAATTTCTCTATTAGCTTCTTTTATTTTTACTATAAAAGTTTTTTATTTTGTACCTTTGATACTATCTTTTTATTTATGGATATCCAAAAAAAATTTTAAGATAATTAATTTATCAAATGTGATTTGCGTATTTTTTTTATTTTTATGGTTCCTCAAAAATATTCTTATAAGTGGTTGTGCAGTTTATCCAGCAAGCTTCACTTGTATAAATAAACTGCCCTGGTACAACACTGAGAATAGAAGTTTTATTGACGCTAATCAAATTTCTTTAGAGTCAGAAGCCTGGGCAAAAAATTGGAATACGTATAATAAAAAACAAATAGGTCTGGGAAAAAATATTGATAAAATTGAGTCTCAAAAAAATTACGTAAAAAAATTCTTTTGGTTTAAAGAATGGTCAAATGTACATGGATTAGTAATCTTAAAAAAGATCACACCTTTTTTAATTCTTATCTTAATTTTACTAATCTTAGAAAGAAAAAGAGTTTACAAATCAAAGAAAAAAGGGAACAATAAATTATTCAAGATTTTACTTATCACAAATTTAATTGCTTTACTTTTATGGTTTATTAAATTTCCAATAATGCGTTATGGACTGGCATACATTTTTATCCAGTTTTTTTTAGTGTCTTATTTATTTATTAAAAATAAATATTTTTCTAAATTAAAATATATAATTGTTTTAAGTATATTTGTTTTGTTTTCTAAAAATTTAATTAAAATTTATAATAATTTTGATAAAAATATTTATCCAATAATTTATAAACAAACTACATATTATGAGAAAAATGAGGATGATTTTGTAATATATTATACCAAAAATAATGAGCTTTGTGGTTATAAAAAATCTCCATGTACAAATTATGAGCAAAATATAAAGAATTTAGAGGTAAAAAAATTTCTCAATTACAGATTTTTTTCTCTAAAATAATAATATCTAATAATAAATTTTAATTTCTTTTTACAGAATGACTTAATATTTTATACTCACTTAATAAAAACCCTAAGGATAAAAATATAGTGAATGAAATCCAATTATTAAAAAAACTTCCAGTCGTTGCAAAAGGGAAAATTGCAATAAATACAGATATTAAATAGCAAATTTTTTTGTTATTTATCTTATTTTTTTTTAACTTAATAATAAAATTCTCTATAAGCTCTTTTAAAATAAAAACAAAAAAAATTGTCAAAATCATAAAGGTAAAAATTCCAGTCGCAGACAGTAATTGAAGGTAATAATTATGAGGATGCGTCGAGCATGATTTGGGACCACTATTAAACTTTTTAAGATTACATTTATTCCTAAAAGATTTAACACCATGTCCAAAGAGTTTTTTTTCATCGAACATTTTATAGGCTGTTTTAAAATGCTGATGATGCGTTGATTGTCCTACAACTCTATCGATAAATATAGTCTGAAATAAAACGTTATATCTGCTTTTATAACTTGGATTACCTTGTATTATAAAAAAAACAATCGCCATAAATACTGCGATTATCCCTATTGCTTTAAAATTTAAATTAATCAATAAATACATAAAAGTTCCTATTGCCGCTAAAACAAATGCAGCTCTATCACCACTTATGAAAATTGTTGAAAGAGTGATCAATAAGATAAATAAAATTTTGAAATCGATATTTAAAAAATTTTTAGGATTATTTTGTTTTCCGTGAAGAAATCCTAAATAAAGAAACATTATTTTTGAAATATAACTACCTAAAATCAATTCTTCTCCAAACAAACTACTCACCCTTTCATCACTCATATGTGGTGGAATCTTAAAACCAAATAGATTTTCTAAATTAAAAAATTGGTAGAAGCTATCAATAAATAAAAAAATAAATATGAATTGAAATATTACATTAAAATATTTTTTAATTAGCTCATTTTTTTCAATTCGACTTATAATTATAGAAATAACAAATGAAAAAAAAATGAAACGAAAATAAGGTAACGTACTTTTCAAACTTAAAAAAACGTTGTTACTTAGAATTGAAGAAATGTTTATTAAAATATAAAATATAGATATAAGAGCAAGAAAGACTCTACATTTTCTACTGAATTGAAAATATTTATATCTTATTAAAAAAAATATTGAGAAGAAAACAACTAATAAATCTGACAAGAATGGACCTGATATTAATAAAATTGGAAAGGAGATAAATATAAATGACAAATATATAATAATATCTTTTTGATAAATTTTTTTGAACATTTTAAAATTACTTAAAATTTTCTTGTTTAATTTTTTTTTCCCATTTTATACTACTTTTTAAAATTAGAGATAAATTATCAAATTGCGGTTTCCAATTTAAAAATTTTTTAATCCTACTTGAGTCAGAAACCAAAATTTTGACATCTCCTTTTCTTTCTTTATTAATTTTTGGTCTAAGTTTAAAATTAGACAATTTATTAAACTTTTCGAAGACTTCTTTGACAGAAAAACCTTTTCCATAACCACAATTGAAAATTTTTGAGACCCTTTTTTTCAAAATTTTAGGAATAATTAATAGTATAATACTGCACAAATCAGAAACATGAATATAGTCTCTGATCGCAGTGCCATCTGGAGTATTATAATTATTCCCAAATATAGAAAAATTTTTTTTTTTATTTACAGCAAATACACAAAGTCTTTTAATCAAATGTGTAGGTTTGTTGGTTACTAATCCAGATTTCAATTTTTTATGAGCACCGGCAACATTAAAAAATCTCAAAATGATATAATTTATCTTTCTTTTTGGGTAATTTATCAAAAAATTTTCGGCTGCCAATTTGCTCTCTGCATAAGGATTAATTGGATATGTAATTGAATTTTCATTAATTAGATTATCCTTAGATTTATAAACTGAAGCAGTTGAAGCGAATACTATATTTTTACAATATCTATTTGTATATTTTAAAAAGATCTTAAATTTTTTGAAATTATTGTTCATATATTTCTTTTTTTTCTTAATCGACTCCTCGACCTCAATATGAGCAGCCATATGTATAATGATATGTATCTGATTTTTAAAAACTTGTTTTAATATTTTTTTTGAGGAAAAATCCCCTCGAAAAAAAATACACTTCTTCGGCACTAAAGACTCATGGCCTGCAATCAAATTATCAATTATAAATACGTTGTAATCTTTTTCTAATAAATGATGAGCCAAAACACTTCCAATATAACCTGCGCCTCCTGTTAATAGAATATTAATCTTTTTATTTTTCATAAATTTTCTCTAGGTCATAGTTTATTTTTTTCCAGGTTAATTTTTTTAGAACATATTTATTTTTAATTCTTATCGACTCTAGAATTTTTTTACTCTTAATTACCTTTATTAAGTTATTTGCAGTTTTATTTAAATCATTATGAAATATTAAAAATTTTGATGTTAAGAGATTGGAGGAGGCACTATCCATGGGTAGCATCAAAATATTATTAAAAAATAATGACTCTTGAATTGTTATTGAAGGTATTCCAGGCCAAATAGCTACATCGGATAAAGTTAAAAAATATCTTAGACTTTTTTTATCTTGAAAAGGCAATTGCAAAATTTTATTTTGGCCTATAACACGATGTGTTTTTGCAATTTTATTTTTTAAAAAATTTTTATATTCCTGAGAACTATTTCCTATCAAAAGTAATTTACAATTAATTTTTTTCTTATTCAGAATTTCAACAAACTCAATTAATCTATGAATTTTTTTTGAATAATCTTGTTTGCCAGAATTGATAATAACTAAATCTTTTTCTCTATTATTTTTAAAAAATGTAAAAAATTGTAATTTCTTTTTGTAGGAAGTTTCATGTTTATTACATTTCTCAAAACCCAAGGGTAATATTGTTATATTTTCATCTCTTATATTAAAATTGTCCTTTATAAACTTTTTAGAATCTTGATTAATTGGTAAAAAGCAAAATATCGTTGAACTAAATATACCATAAATAATTTTCCAAATATAATTGTGAACTTTATTTAAAAAACTATTTTTTGTATTATTTTTATCCTGATGACAATCAACAAATACTTTTTTCTTCAAAAAGAAAGAATAAATCAATGTTGATATAAATGTATAGGTTCCACAATTGTGAATATGTATTATGTCTGGGTTTAGTTTTATAACGTCTAAAATATTGAAAAAAAAACATTGTGCATGTTTTTTATTCTCGAAAAATACTTTTTTTCTTTTAATGCTAACGTCTTTATATAAATACTCTTTAGACCCTACAATTCTACTCCCTAGAGTTTTCTTATATAGCAAATCATAATCTTTAAATGGAAAAAACCTATCAGAAGTTATCAAATTTACTTTGTGCCCGTTAATTTTCTGCAGATTTATTAATCTATTTTCTTGATAATCTAGGTTATCATTGAAATAATTTATTAAGTGTAAAATTTTCACTAAATTATTTTTTAAAAAAATTATTAATATTTTTACATATAAAAAATATTTCTTTGTAAGTCAAAAAAGGATGTATTGGTAAAGATAAAATTAAATTTTCATATTTTAAACAATTTTTGAACTCTTTCTTATTTATATTTTTTTTATATGGTTTTAAATTAATTACCATTTTTGGATAATGAATTCCCACTTCTATATTTTTCTTTGTTAAATATTCAATTAATCTATCTCTATTTTTTTTTACCTTTATTACATATTGATGAAAAGTATGTTTTGATTTTATTCGTAAATTAGGCAATTCTATATTTTTATTATCTTTAAGTTTAGAATAATAAATCTTAGCAATTTTATTTCTTCTAGAATTAAATTTTTTTAGATATTTCAATTTTTTATTTAAAAATGCAGCATGGATACTATCCATTCTTGAATTAATACCAAAAGTTTCATGAATATTTTTTTTTATTGACCCATGATTTTTATACCTTTTTAAAAGTTGATATAAATTTTTTTTTTTACAAACTATTGCCCCTGCATCACCAATTGAACCGAGATTTTTTGCTGGAAAAAAACTAAAAGTTCCAACATCACCAAAATTTCCTAAATATTTATTTTTATATTTAGATAAATGAGCCTGAGCACAATCTTCTATTATTTTTAAATTATTTTTTTTGGCTATTTTTAATATTTTATCCATATCACAAGATTGTCCATATAGATGAACAGGTATTATTACTTTTGTTTTTCTTGAAATCTTTCTTTCAATTTTATCTGGATCTATAGAAAAAAATTTGTCCGTATCTACAAAGACAGGTTTTGCACCAACAGCGACTATTGCTCCAGCTGTAGATACCCATGTATGTGCAGATGTGATTACTTCATCTCCATAATTAACACCAAGACACTTTAGAGCTATGATTAATGCATCAGTGCCATTAGCCACAGAGACACAATAATTTGAACCCAGAATTTTACTAAAATTTTTTTCAAACTTATCTATCTCACTTCCAAATACAAATTTTGAATTTTTAAATGTATTAACAAATATTTTTTTTGTATCTTTCAAAATGGGTTTATTTTGCAGGAAAAGATTATTAAATTTTACTTTCATTTTATTTTCTTAGCTGGATTACCAACATAAACACCTTTTGTATTAATATTTTTTGTAACAACTGAGCCAGCGCCAATTACTACGTTATCACAAATTTTAACAGGTAAAATCGTAGAATTTGATCCTATGCTAACTTTGTTACCAACTTCTGTTTTGCCCCACAATTTTTTATTTCTATTTGACGGCTCATAATTTTTAAATTTATCATTTATAAACATCACTCCATGACCCACAAAAACATTATTTTTTATTTTTACTAATTCACATATAAATGTATGTGATTGCACTTTACAATTTTTGCCAATTTTTACACCTTTTTGAATTTCAACAAAGGGTCCTATAAATGAATTATCACCAATTTCACATTCATAAATATTAGAAGGACTATAAATAGTTACATTTTTACCCATTTTTACTTTTTTAATATCTATTTTTTTTCTCTTTAAATTAGGCATTATTCAATTTGTTATTAAATCTAATATTTTTTGGTGAAAAGATTTTTTTGTTTTCGATTGAAGAATATAAAGAATGTAAAATCTTTAAACTTTCAAGACTATGTTTTGCCTGAATAGCTTCATTTTTTTTGTTTAGAAGACTTTTTACAATTTCGCTATAAATTTTTTTATGTCCAAAGCCATAAATATTCTTTGGATTTTCATAATAATTTTTTTTAATGATATTGTCTTTTTTATTTATAAAATCACAAAATTGAATTTTATTTGCTGCAAACCCTCCTATTATAAGTGTTCCCTTTTCACCCAAAATTGATATTGAGCCTTCTAAATCTTTTGGTCTAGTCGCGGTAGTTACCTCTAAAGTACCAAGTGCACCACTTTTAAATTTCAAAACTGCAACGGCTGTATCTTCTGATTGGATTTTTGCTAGTCTTTTTGAACTGAAGGCAAATGTTTTTTCAATATTGCCTCCAAGATAATATAATAAATCAATGTGATGAATGCCCTGATTAGTCAAAGCACCGCCATCATATTTCCATGTTCCCCTCCAAAAAGCTTGATTATAATAACTTTGATTTCTTGACCATCTTACTCTTGCGGTAATATTGATTATTTTTCCGAATTTATTGTTTTTAATATATTTTTTTGCAAGTTGAATTGGATTATTGAATCTGTTTTGCATAATAACAAATATTTTTTTTCTTACTTTTTTTGAAATTTTTATGAGATCATTTACCTCTTTAATTTTTAAACATAAGGGTTTTTCAACGATAATATTTTTTTTATTTAATAAAGCCTCTCTCGCGATCTTATAATGTTTGCCGCTTTCGGTAAGAATTATTATGGTATCAATGTTTTTTATTTTAAAGATCTCGTTATAGTTTTGAAATTTAATTAACTTTTTATTTTGAATTATATTTAACTTTTCTTTTTTTAAATCACAAACGGCAATCAGTTGAAGATTTGGTATAATTTTTTTTGAAAAAATTTCATAATGCTTTGGAAAAATTCTTCCGCAGCCGATTATTCCACATTTAATTTTCTTATTTAAATTCATCAAGTGTTTTATCTTTAATCTTTGTATAATTAAATTTTTCATCAAAAATTTTTAATGAGTTTTCAGACATTGTTTTAAATAATTCTTTATTCTTAGTAAATTGTAATAAGTAATTTACAATCTCTGATTCATTAAATGTTTTTAAAATAAAGCCATTATAATTATGTTTTACAATATCGGTGATAGCAGCATGATTTGTCGAAATTATGGGTAATTTGCTAACTAAAGCTTCTATCAAAGATAAAGGCAAACCCTCACCTGGATATGTTGAGGGAAAAACAAAAACATTTGAATTTCTTAGCTTTTCGTACTTTTTATCGGAGTCTAAGTTTTCTGAAAAAATCACATTATTTTCTAGTTTGTTTAATCTTATAAATTCTTTTACCTCATTTTTTAATTGATCTTTACCAAGATTTTTTTCATCATCACTTATATTTAAAAATTTTCCATACATTTCACATTTAAAATTTATCTTTTGTGTAGCTAATAATTTACATGTTTTTAAAAGTAAGTAATAACCCTTCGATTTTATAAAATTTGAGATATAAATTATTTTCAAACGATCAATATCTCTATTTGATTTATCAATTTTTACATTAATAGTATTTTCAAGGACCTTAATTTTTTTGCCTTCCATGAAGTTGAAATCATCTCTAAAATTTTCACTTAGTATAAATAATTTATTACAATTATTTAATGTAAAAATTATAATCTTTTTAATAAGGCTATTTTGTTTTAAAAAAAAATTTTTCTTATATCCACCACCATGAAGATGAAGAAAGATTTTCTTTGAGAAAATCTTTGAGAAAATAATAAAAACCATATCTCTAAAAAAACCACCTAAAGACATTGAAATCGTAATATAAACAATGTCAAATTTTCGAATTTTAATTAAAAAATGTAAAAAAATTTTAAAAAAAAAAATTAATCTTTTAATAGAAAATTTTCTTATATTGTCTGTGTTTACATTCTCTGCAGTATCTATTAAATATACATCATGTTCTTCTTTTAAAATGTCTTTTGTAGTTTTTACAGCATTACTTAGGCCTGTTTTAAATTTTGTTTCAACTGGAGCGATTATTAAAATTTTCAAATTTCCCTCTTAAATGTAAAATTTAGATTATCTATATAAATAATTTTAAAATTTAGCTTTTTTAATTTTTTCAATAAACCTAATAGGCTGATAATTACTCTAAATAAATTTTGCTGTTTTAAAAAATCAAATTCAATCAATAAGTAATGTGGTTTGATTTTTTTTTGGAAAATATAATCAACTATTGCTAATTCCGCTCCCTCAATGTCAAGTTTTATCAAAAAAACCGACTCAATTTTATTTTCAAACATTATGTCATCAATTGTAATAGTTTCAATGTTTATTGATTTATTTGATTGATTGTAATTAGAAATAGTATTGCTTATTACATTTTTATCTGAATAAAAAAATTTTAAATTTGTTTTTGTTTTCCACAAACCTTTCTTATAAAAGAGGGATTTCTTTTTATAAAATTCATGATCAAAATTATTTTTGAAATATTCAATTGCTAAAGGTGTTGGGTCAATAAAAATTATCTTATAACCTAAATTTAGCATTTCTATATCGAAAGAAATGTTGTCCCCCACTCCAGCAGAAATAATCCATTTATCGTATTTGCATTTTTTTAACTTAGGTAAAAAATATTTTCCATGATCCTTTCCATAAACTTCAAAGTCTTTTTTTCTAAACCAAATTTTTGAAACTATTAAAAATAATAAAGAAAAAAATTTTTGATTAAAATATCTATTAAATTTAAAAATCACTAATATATTTTTCTAAAATTTTTGAATTCAACTAAATTATATATCTTATCAGAAATTTCTATATTAATTTTTTCTTTTTCTAAAATCCTCGAGTTTTCAGAAAGGTTTATATTTTTAAAATCAGAAATTTGCAGATTAACATTTGGATTTTTTACGCCAAGAAAATTTGTTATCTTCTTTAAATTTTCATGAAAATTAGTGATTAAGTTTTCCCATTGTAGGATAAGTAAATATTCTTTGTCTTTTGAAAATTGAAGCCATTTTAAGTGAAAACAATCCCATTCAAACAAATACTTAGACATAAGATCATAATCATCTGTTAGATTTTTATCTTTTGAAATCCAGTTACATTTTTTTGCCCATCTATTGATGCTTAATACCCAATTTACAGGATCTTTAATAATAAGGATATTTTTAATATTTTTTTTATTATATGACTCTAAATTTAATTCTTGGATATTCTGTACATAAATTGAATTAAAATATTGTTTGTCCATAAATATAGAAGACTTATTGTCTTGGATTCTAAAATGTTTATGCTCTGCTTTATTTCTTCCAATATTACCCTTATTAATAATTTTTGTGTCAAGCTCAGATAATATCTTTTCTAAAAAATTTGTACCGCTTCTTTGTATGCCTCGGATTATAACTTCGTTTTTTTTAAATATATTATACATTTTGTTAACTTTTTTTTTTTAATCCAATCAAAGAAAACATTAATGTTATGCCAATTCCATAAGTAAATAAATTTGTGAAAAAAGGAGTATTAATCATATAAACAGCCTGAAAGATTAAAGTTAGATATAAATATTTTTCTGTATTTTGACACACAAATAAAGATAACATTTTAGATAATAAAATTATCAAAAACGTTGAAAAAAAAATACCCCATATTCCAAAGGCTGCAATACCCTCAACCGCGTAAACATTACTTGTTGGGCTCCCTCCTCTATAAAAATTTGCAATTAAATCAAAAATATTATTGTAATTTTGAGTTAGTTTTCCAATAATACCAATATGAGTCATCATTGTGTTACTATTGAGATTGAAAAAATCTAAATACATTAATAAATTTTTTGGTTGTGAAACAAAAATTCTTTGGAAATACGTTGGGTCATGAATTTTAAAAAAGTACCACATAGAAAAATTGATTAAAAAAATTATAATTAAAGTGATGATATTAATGATCAGAAATGTTTTTAATAAATCTTTAGAATTTATAATTCTATTGTATATTAAATCTTTAAAAATCAAAAATATGATAAAACATAATAAAATTTTTATTTTAAAGAGTACAAATGAAAAAATATAGGACAATATAATCATATAATGAAGTAATTTATTACGCTGTATTAAGAAAAAGGTTGGCAACAAGCAGATAATGTTCCAATAAAAATAGTACCCCAATAAACCCTTCAACTTAGATCTGTGATTGACGAAATGAAGTTGATTGAAATCCTTTAAAATGAAAAATGATAATAAACAAAAAAAAATCAAAAAATTTATTAACAAAATCTTTTCAATCAAATCTTTGTCAATATTCAAAGACTTTTTAATTGGAGAACTTTTTGTTGTTAGAAAAAAAAATAAAAAACTTATATTGATAGTAAAAATAAAAACAAAAAAATAAAATTCTTTAGTTTCAATAGAGATATAATGCGTGGAAAAAATAACGTGTGAAAAAAAAATCTTTATTAAATTTGAGCTTGGATCGAAAAAAAGGCAGATGAAAGGAATAAAAAGAAATAGATAAAATATTACAGAAAATAAATAACCAAAATTGAAACTCTTATTTTTTATAAAAAAGAATGGTAAGGAAATCGTAATAATTTCAATGATACTAAAAAGATTAAATTTTTTAAAAAAATCTATAAAAGAATAATTTATAGAGTGAGATTTAAAAACAAAATGATCAATATTAAGTTTGATCAAAAAAAAATATATAAAAATTAAAAATATATAATTTAAATTAAGTTTTAGTAATTTCATCAATATATTTATCTGACATAAAATCTAGATTAAATTTTTTATCAAGGTTTTCTAAATTATGGTTAAAATCATTGTAATTTTTACTTATAAAATTAATTTTGCTAATTACTTCTTTAGGATCTATCTCAAAATTTTTATTAATATTAATTAATCTCCCGAATTTTTCGTTGACAATCTCCTCCATACTTCCACTTTTGTAGCCTAGAACTGGAATACCAAAATTTAGTGCTTCAATTACCGAATTAGGACAAGCGGTATTAATTTCTAATGAAACAAATATATATTTTTTATTTTTTTTAAAAGTCTCTTTGATTTTGTCTCTTGATACAATTCCTTTTATTCTCACATTATTCAAATGTTTTAGTTTCTCTGCATAACTTTCATCATCTATCTCTCCATAAATTTCATAGTCATATCCATTTAAACATTTAATTAAATTTAATGAATTAAAAGCAGAACAAATATTACCCTCAACTGAAATTAGAGTGGGTTTTTCAATATCTAAAAATTTTCTTGACGTATAATTTCTCTCGGCACCGTTATAAATAATAATTGATTTATTTTTAAAAAATTTATTAGTCCACAGGTTCTTAACATACTCACTTTGATATACAATTTTATCTGCCAAAAACTGAGTAAAAAATATTAAGTAGTTTTGCAAAATTGATTTAAATTTTTCAATCAAATTTCCTTTGTATTTGTATTGCCATTTAGCACCATCAATTCTATGTATCATTTTCGATCCACTTAATTTCATTTTTAATAGCCAAAAAAAACTTCTTAAAGACGATCCAATTATTATAAAATAATCAGTTTTAATATTGTCATTTTTATATCTTATAACAAAATTCTTTTGTTGCAGCTTAGATGTTAAGTTTTTCTGAAATGTACCTGGTCCACCAAAAAATTTTGGTTCATTAATAAAGCTTATTGATGAATAATAATTTTCTTTTTTCTCATTTTTAAAATCAAAAGATTTTAGATAGTTTGAAATTGATTTAAATAAATTAACCATTAAATCAGTTGTCTTTATTATAAGAGTTTTTTTATATTTTTTATTGTCAATTGCTCTCTTTTCAAGAATATATTCAAATTCATTATCTTTAAAATCTAATTTCTTCTTAATAAAATCTTTTAATTCATTTTCTTCAAACTCTGGTATAGGTGGTTCTTTTATTTTTTTTATAGCTTCTTCTTTAGAGCAATATTTATTTCTAATATCGCTTGAGAGATGTAAAATTCTTTTATCAAAATCAAATTTTTTAATTAAATAATAACCTTGAAAAAATTTTGTAAAAGATGACTCATAGTGTTTATTTTCATAACTAATAAATTTTATTTTTTCCTCAAGTTCTTTTTTTGCTTTAAGAGGATTATAATTTATGTGATTTAAAATTGGAATTTCTGACAATTTAGTAATTTTTGATAAATACAAAAATTTATAATATGGATACAATTCTAATTCGTTTTTACCTTTAATATTTTTTAAAACTTGTTGAATATGAGAGCCATCTCTCTTATTCCATCCTAAGGCTTTAATATTTGAGTGCTCACTTCTAAAATTTAACCCATTGATTAAACAATTAATATTTTTCTCTACTGCTACTCTGTATAAATTTGAAAATATAAAATGATCACTTAAAATCTCAACATCGGGGTAAGATTGTAATAGAAAATTTTTTTGCATTTCTTTAAAGGTTTTCCAATTCAAATGAACACTATGAAAATCAAATTTTGTATAGTCAATTAATTTTGATAGGTTGTTATGAGAAACAACATTGCTCCATCCATTGTCAACTGTAACTAGTAGAGAATTTAATCCAATTTTATGAGATAAAAATGCTGAATAAGTGCTATCCAAACCACCACTAACTCCAATTAAACAATCATATTTTGATTTTTCTTTTTTACTTATAATTTTCTTTTTAAGAGATACTAAATTTTTTTTTTCTTTAATCTCAGAGTAATTAAAATTATCAATTGTATTATCAAAATTCCGACAAATACTACAAATTTCTTTATCAAAGGATACACCTGGTAGATTGCTATTAATTAAACAAATTCTACACTCTATCATCTGTCTGTCGCTTTACATCTTTTGGATTTGAAAAAATAATTCCACCATTCTTTTTTTTCATAATAAAAAAATTGTTCGAAATAACTGCATTTGCTCCAGCTTTAAAACAATCCCTAAAATCAGTCTCTTTTGATATTCCTCCAGAATATATAAAATGTTTATCTATAATTTTCTTTACATAATTAATAAAAAATAAGTCAGGACCAGAGAAACTGCCATCTAAATTTGTCACAATTACAGATATTTCGCTAGCTTTAATATTGTTTAATTTTTTTAAAAATAACTCTAAATTTTCATCTAATATTAAGTCATTTTTATGATCATATATTTTATAAATGTTTTGCGATTTAACTACATTGACTTTAAGAACAACAGCTTGACTACCAAAATTCTCAGCAAATTCCTCAATTAAATTAATATTTGAAAATATTGTGTCATTAAAAATTATTTTCTCAAAGCCTAATCCAATTATTTTTGATGCTTCATTAAAATTTTTTATTCCACCTCCGTAAGATAACGGAAGAAAGATTTCTTCAGAAATTTTTTCTAATAATCCAAAATCGATTCCATTTTTCCATGCATCAACATCTACAATACTAATTTCATCACAATCAAATTGATTGAAAATTCTTAGAGTATTTAAAGGATCCCCGATATATCTCTTACTATTTTTGTTAAATTCTATTATATGAACAAGTTCACTTTTAGAAATTTGAAATCCAGGTATTATTCTTGGTCTCATTTTAAATATTTATAATACTTTTTAATATTGACAATCCATTATTTCCACTTTTTTCAGGATGGAACTGTATACCAAAAAAATTATCTTTGTTTACTATACATGAAAAATTAACACCATTATGACATTTAGCAATTGTATGTTTTTCATTTACTGGCGCATAATATGAATGACAAAAATAAAATTCTTTATCATTAATGTTTTCATTTTTGGAAAAAACTTTATTCCAACCTATATGAGTACTGGGTAGCTGTGAAAATTTTTTTAAGCTTTCATCAAAAATGTTAAGACCAAGTTCTTTACCCTCTGAGCTTGAAGAAAACATTATTTGCATGCCACTACAAATTCCAACTATTTTTTTATTTTTTTCTACTTTTACCATTTCATAAAAATTTTTTTCTTTTAATTTATGAATTTGACTATCAAACGATGAAACTCCAGCTAAAAAAATTACATCTTTATCATCATATTCCTCAACCCTATCAATAAGCTCTATATTGTTACTTATTTTTTTTAAAACATTATATACAGATCTAATATTTCCAACATCTAAGTTTAGTAAACCAATTTTCATAACTTTTTATGGTAAAGATTAAACCAATCAGTAAACTTTTTTATTCCAATGGGAAATTTAATTATTGGATTGTAGTTCAATTTTTCCTTTGCTTTTTGTATATTTGCTAAAGTATTTTCGATATCACCAGTCTGTTTATTAAGTAACTTAATTTTAAATTTTTTTTTGAAATTTTTTTCTAAAAGTTTCACCAGATAGTTTAATGAAATTTTTTTTCCACTCCCAACATTGTAGATTTGGTTTTCAATATTTTTACTTTTTTGGATTTTTAAATAACATTTAAAAATTAAATTCGTAACATCACTAATATAAGTAAAATCCCGCGAATGATTAAATTTATTGTAAATTTCAATTTTTTTATTTTGAAAAATTTTTTTTGAAAATTTATAATAAGACATATCCGGACGTCCATATGGTCCATAAACTGTAAAAAATCTTAGTCCAATAGATTTAAAATTGTATAATTTACTATAAACACTCGCCATAGTTTCATTTGTTTTTTTTGTTGCAGCATAAAACTGGATTGGTTTTATTCTATTATTTTCAACCATTGGTTTTTTTTCCCCATAAACGCTACTTGAACTTGCGTAAAGCAAATCAACATTAAATTTTCTACATATTTCCAAAATATTAAAAAAAACTATTACGTTATTATCAAAATATTTTTTTGGATAATCAATTGAGTCTCTAACCCCAGCTTGTGCAGCAAGATGAATTACTGTTTTAATCTTATTATTGTAAATTACTTTTTCTAAATTTTTTATATTTTGTAAATCAATTTTATAAAACTTAAAATTTTTTTTATGTTTTTTTAATATCTTTAATCTGTCTTTTTTTAAATTGACATCGTAGAAATTATTCAGATTGTCACATCCAATAACTTTTATTTTTTTTTTAATAAAACATTCTGAGGTATGAAATCCAATAAAACCCGCACAACCAGTTATTAAAATGTTCTTTTTTATCATCTTTTAAAAATAAAATTTCTAATTTTTTTGTAATTTTTATTCATAATTTTTTCAAACGATTTATCTTCTTGAAAGCCAAATTTTTTCATCAATTGAAATATATTTTCAAAATTTTTAGACTCGATATCAATTTCTATTAAAATAGACTTCAAGTCCTTGGAGTCTAAAACTATATTTGCGCCTTGAAGAATGTTATATTCTGCCCCATCGACATCAATTTTAATATAGTTTGGTATTCTCAAAAAATTTCCTTTTACAAGTGTATTAATTGAAAATCCAAACATATTATATTCATTTTCAAAATCATTCTTTTCAGAAGAATTTTGCAAAATTTTATTTAAAGCTCCACCCTCAATAAATTTATTTTCACCGAATAAGTTAAATCCATCATTACTGTTTAACAAAAAAGGCATAATTTTTATTTTTTCTTGTAAATTATTTATATAAATATTTCTTGATAGAATTCTCAAATTACTTGTTGAAGGCTCAAAACTAACTACATCAGAATTTTTAAATTTACTTGAATAAATTGAAAATTGGCCTACGCAGGATCCTATATCCCAAAAACATAAGTTTTCATCAAAAGTATCAATCCATTTGATCGTATCCGGTTCTCTTGTTAAAAAAGAATTCGCTCGCCAATATGTTGAATAATTAGGGATAAATAAAAAAATTTTTTGCCCATTAATTTTCTTTTCACAAATTAAATTTTGCTCAAAAAGTTCTTTAAAGTGAATAATCAAATTTTTTTTAAAAAGCACTTTAAAAAAATTATCGATTATTTTTATTATTAAAAAAATAATGTATGAAATTTTTCTCATCATATTTCACGACTAAATAACATTTCAATCTTTCGACTAAATTTTCTAAACATATTAAGTAAATTTGATTTTTTTGATGTTTGTTTTACAAAATCTAAATATTCTCTTTCATTCAAATCTAAACTTTTATTTATAAATCTTATAATATCAGATTTATTAAATACACTCAGAATTAAATAATATTTTAATATTATATCTTTACCTATTTTATTGCTTTTAAAATCATCAATTAATTTTTCTGGATTTTTTAAAAATAATGCATCAGTAATTTGTGGTTGACCCATTTCACTATATTGATCTTTTTCCCACCTTACAATCTTCAAAAAATCATAAAAGACATAACCGTTTTTTTCTAAATAATCTTTAATATCCCAAAACAAAGCTTGATTAAATCTTAATTGAAAAAATTCACACTCTACCTCTAAACCTAAAACATATTTTTTATTTAAATATTCTTTAGCTCCTTGTAAAATTTCAAATTCATGTCCTTCACAATCTATTTTGATAAAGTCTAAATTCTTATCAGCATAAAATTTATCAAACGTTATTGTTTTGAATTTCTCTTTTTTTAGAACTTCAAATCTATCTACAGATTTAAATTTTTTTAAATATTCAAAGTTTGGTTCCAATACTGAGGAGCATTGTAATTTTTTTGTAATATTCAATTCCAAATCAAGATCATTTTTATTGGATAGAACATATTTATTTTTTAAACTTGAATCTGATTGAGGTTCAAAATCATGAAATTTTATCAATTTTTCAAATAATATCCATTTTTTTTGAATACCTCCCATTGACCCAATATCACACAAACTTAAATATATTTTTTTTTCTTTAAAAAAACTCAATATTTTCTGATCAATTTTTGAAAGATATGATTTAATTATTTTTTTAATTATTTTTTTCATTAAAAACATTCATATATTTTTTTGCAATATTTCTTGATAAATATTTATCTTCAATTTCTTTAACCGAATATTTTATTGGATTACGAACAGATTTTAAAATGCCATCTCTTAAATCGTCAATATCATTATTTTTGACTAGATAGCCTTTTTTACCATTCTCTAATATTTCTTTTGGACCACCGGGGCAATTTGTCGAAACTATTGGTAGACCTAAAAGCATTGCCTCAACAATTGTTAACCCAAAACCCTCGTAAATTGATGAGCAGACGTAAAGATTTGCCAACTTGAAATAACTTTGAGGATTTTTGACGTTCCCTAAGAATAAAATATCGTCTGATAATTTTAAATTATCAGAAATTTTTTTTAAATTTTCTTTTAATAACCCATCGCCTAAAATTACTAAAAAAGCATTTGTTTTATTTTTTTTAACCTCTTTGAAGGCGTTGATTAATAACTCAAAATTTTTCTGAAATGTAAGAGAACCACAGGAAATAATGATAAACTTGTCTTTTGATAATATTCTATTGAACCTATCATCTAACTTACAATCTACAACATTTAAATCTACCGGGTTCGAAATTACGGTAATTTTAGACTCTTTAACTATATTATGATTTAAAAGATCTTTTTTAGTGTCATTTGAATTAGCGATAATCTTTGTTGCTCTAGAATAAGAAATTTTCATTAATATTTTTCTTAAAATTAATTTAATATTTAAATTCTCAAACTCAGTTAAAACATTTGGCTCGTGATAAAATATTTTTATTTTTTTACCTAATAAGAAACTATAAAGGCCAATTAAAATATTTATTGTTCTGATCGAAGACATGATGACATCAATTTTCTTATCATTAATTATTTTATTTAATTCAAAAAAAGAAAATGTAATATACTTACTATTTGAAATAATTAATTTAGATTTGTCTTTTAAAAAATGAGCTAAGAAATTATCTTTTTTTTTATAATTTAAAATATAAGTATTTAAATCGAGATTGTTTAATAAACTAAGAAGTATTTTCTGTGATCCCCCAGGTTTAAGGTTAGGTGTAATTAATAAAACGTTCATATATTAAAAATATTTTTGGAATTTCTTCCCAGCTTTTTCTCCAATTTCAGTTAAATGTAAGTTCGAAAAATATTGTTGTTTTCTTACATATTTTTTTAATTGATAAGCTTGAAATTTTTCAATTTTTATAACCAATTCTCTGGTAGCATCTAATCTAATTAAACTATTATTATAATTTAAGATTGGGCTTATATTGGGTTTAGTTGGATTATTCAATAAGAAGCAAGGCCAGCCAGCTTTGGTTAACTCAATGATTGCACCTGTATCTGAACTCAATACAAATTTTGGGTATTTTCTTTTGAAAAACTTTAAATCATTTATAAATATAAAATTCTTAATCAATTTTTTTTCTATCATTAATTTTTTGACACTTGAGATAGTAAAGGGATGTGCTTTTACAATTAAATTATATCTAGTTTCTTTAAAAATATCATTTAATGACAAAATTTTCTCGTGCCAGTCTCTAAGATCAAGTAATATTAAGATATTATTATTATTTACTTTATTGAAATTATATTTTTTTGGATATTCTTTAATTCTTTGATTTCCGATTATTTTTTTAAAAATGTGATTTGTTTTTATATACCACTTAAAAGTATTAGGTCCAAAAAAGAAAATATTTTTTGGTAAAAAATTCTTACTTAAATCTGAACAGGTCTTTAAATTGTAATAAAATCTCCATTTGTGCCAAATATTAAAATATCCATGTTGAACACCATAAGTATTGATTTTAAAGTCATTGCCTACTTTACACGCTATTTTGCCATCATTAAGTTCAAAAACCGGGATACATATTTTTTTTATTTCCTTTTGTGCTTCAAAAAAATTTTTCATAGCAAGTTCTAAATTTTTATTTTTGGGGTAATCAATTAAATAAAATATACAAAGTATACTATGATAACTTTTCAAATTATGATCTAAAAAAAAATTTTTATATCTAAAATAATTTTTAATTAAAAGGAAATACCCAATAAAATAATTCTTAATAATATATAAGGGACTTACCCAAGCCTCTATAAAAAAAATATCATTTTGTTTTGCTAAAGTATTAATTTTTTTAACATATTTGAAATAACTATTATGAGAATTTGTATTATTTCTTAAGCAACTAACTAGATAAGAATAATCAGGTTTTTGATTAAAATTTTGTATATATATATATCTATATTTACTATTTTTTTTCATCCAGTTATCTTTAAAATTAGTAATTATCAATTTATTTTTTTTTACAATATCCTTATTTAAAGTTAGAGAAAAAAAAATTTCATTGATTAAATTTTTAAAAGAAATAAAAAAATATTTTAATAAAGAAATAATCTTTAAATTTTTTTTTTGAGATTTGTAGTAATTAATACGTATTTTATTAGATATCCCAGACAGTCTAATATCACTAAAAATATGAGAGATATTTCTACTTTTGATAATTGATAAGCTTACATCATTTATTAAAAAATCGTTGTAAAAATTATCAGCATTGTTTAGTTCACTGAATTTAGATAGATAAAAGTCTGAGTTCAAACTTAACAATTTTTTTAAAATAAATGAAATTTTTTTTCCAATAAAGTCAATTTTATTCTCAATTATTTTATTTCCATCTAAAATATTTTTTTTTTTGAGTAGTTTTTCTTTTTTAATTGATTCCAGTAAATTTCTATCAAAAGATATCAAAAAATTTTCACCCGAATTGATATTCTGATTAATATACTCAACTATTCTTTCGTATGACTGATTATTTGTTACAATGAAAAGATTTTTTTTTTTCATACTTAATAATTGTATACTAATTTAAATTGTATATAACACCAAAATGCCAAAAATAAAAAATAGTGTAGGTCTTGTTAGAAGAGTACCTCATTTTATATCCAAAAGAAGAGGTATGTATACTATGGAAAGAAATGAGAGAGTTGATGATTTTGAAAAAAAAATACTCACCAAAATATTTAAAAATATAAATTCATTTGATCTAAGAACCTATCCAACTTTAGATAATATTTATTTAAAACTTGCCAAATGGCTCAAAGTAAAAGAAGAAAATCTTTTATTAACTGAAGGAGCTGATGGCGGCTTGTTAAAGATATTTAGTACATACATGGAGCCTAACTCGAGATTTTTAACATTAACACCAGGTTTTTTAATGTATCCAGTTTATTGTTCAATGTTCAAATCAAAATGTTACGAAATTAATTTAAATGAAAATTCACAAAAATCATATTTTCAAAATCTTAAAGAAGAGATTAAAAATAAAAGACCACATATATTAGCTTTAGCAAACCCAAATCAGCCAATGGAAGTTTATCTGGATAAGAAACAAATAGAAGACATATGCATACAAACAAAAAAAATAAATTGTTTATTCGTACTAGATGAAGCTTACTTCCACTTTAATAACTTAACAGGAATAAAATTAATTAAAAAATATGAAAATCTTGTAGTTGTTAGAACCTTTTCAAAAGCATTTGGTCTAGCAGGTATAAGAGTAGGTTATTTAGTTTCGAATAAAAAAATTATAAATGATATTAAATCAATAAAGCCTATTTATGAAATAAATGGAATAAATGTAAAAATTATAGATTTTTTCCTTAAAAATTTAAACATAATGAAAAAATACGTTTCTGAAGTAAATAAATCGAGAAAAATTATAAAAAAAAAATTAAAAAAGTATAATGTGAAAATATTTGGCGACAAGTCTAACACGGTGATGTTAAAATTTTTAGAGATAAAAGATGCAAAGCCATTATATGAGAAATTATTAAAGAATAAATTCTTAACTAAACCTGTTAAGGTAGATAATAATGACAATTATTTAAGGGTAACTTTAGGAAGTACGGCAATTACATCCAAATTTACTAATAAGCTAATATCATTAATAAAATAATTCAATGACACAATGGGGTAACAAAAATGTTCAGAATTATTATAATTCAACAAGAAATACTTTAAAAGATGTTTACAAATCTGAGTTAACACTTCTAAGATTGGTTAACAAAAAATACATCAAATCTGTATATGATTTTGGGTGTGCCTCGGGAGGGTTTTATGAAATATTCAAAAAACTTTTTGGTAA
>TARA_B100000963_G_scaffold206719_1_pt1 | contig 29071 bp, 12 predicted proteins | sample TARA_B100000963 | Tara Oceans TARA_B100000963 (sample SAMEA2622097) | marine metagenome | biome: marine biome (ENVO:00000447); feature: surface water layer (ENVO:00002042); material: "saline water (ENVO:00002010), including plankton (ENVO:xxxxxxxx)" | depth 5 m | reverse complement strand
ACCAATTTACCACAGAAATGATTGAGGAATCCAATTAATGGCAAAAACATTTAACATGGGTGTTAATATTGAAAGTCACCCTAAAAAAACTCGACAGGGCAATGGAAAACACTCGAAATATGCGGCTACCTCGCGTAACTCGGCTCGTAAACGTCCAAGAGGTCAAGGTAAGTAATGTCTACTCTAATTGCGAATTTACCTTCTTATGAAGTATGGGTGAGAAAAGAGTATTTGACCGATCATAAGAGTGGTCATGGAGAATTTGTTAAGGGAGTTTGGGTTGCTGCTAAATCTATTCCCGGAAGAGCGTTTTATTTTGAGACATATTTGCCTGATTATGCAGCAATGTTCGATAAATTACCCATTTCTGCGTTTACTACCGACCCAGAAACACCAACACCAGACATGACACTGCATAATTTGCAGTTTTGGAACTGTATGGACTATGGTGTGGTCGCAGTTCAGAAGCAATTTATTGGTTCAATGCACTTTGAAGTGATGACAAGGGACTTTGGAAACCAAACAGGAACATATATTTGCACTTTAGACAATTATCATGAAAGTGTAGATGCGATTGACTATTCAACAAGCGAACAGCCTGCTGAACACAAGTCTCATAACCTCATAGAATTGGATAATGGGCAGTTTTGCCTCTATCCAAACAATAGAATGAGGATTTATGACAATAGTATCACTCCTGAGACACCCAAGACACCAGATTTTAAGGTATCAACAGTGTATTATCAGGTTGAAAACGGACATGATCGTGATGGACTAGGTTCTGAAGAGAATTATTTCTGGAAAACTGCAAAAGAACGCAAAACTGGCAATGTTGAGATTAATATTGAACCAGAATTAGGATAAATAATTTTTTTAGGGGTAAAAATGGTTGTAAAAGTTGATAAAAGTGAAGAATTTGTCAGAAGTGGCAAAAAGTTAATAAGCGAATACTCTGAAATTCGTATTAAACCGTCAAAATTAAAAAAATCTGAATGAAAACCGAACAAATCTTAAAAATTTACATTGAAGTAACCAAAAAAACCAAAAAATCTCCCTATACACCAAAAAGAACCCACTATAACATACACACATACGGATGAAAAACGTGAAAAATGCCCATATGGGCGAACATTTACTTGTTGAAGTGTATAATGTACCGTTTGATAAGTTAAATGATGCAAAAAAGATTGAACAAGTGTGCGAAAGTGCCTGTAAAACAGAGGGTTTACAGGTTCTTAACACTTATATGCACCAATTTGAACCTTATGGAGTGACTTGTACCGTAACTTTAGGTGAAAGTCACCTTTCTTGTCATACTTGGCCTGAAAAAGGATGTGTTGCAATGGATATTTTCACTTGTGGGTCTAAAAATCCACGTTCTGTGGCATGGTGGGTATTAAATTATTTTGATTCTGATGACTATAATATGAATCAGCTAAATAGATAGGTATAAATAGATAAAAATCCATTGTTTAATGGCAATAACCAGAATATCAAGAGAGTTTAAGGATATCAGTCTGTCTTTTAAAAGGCATCCTGTGACTGGAGATATTGGTGTACTTAAAAACGCTGATGCGATAAAAAGATCAGTAAGAAATCTTGTGCAAACAATTCCAAATGAAAGATTTTTTAATTCAACTATAGGATCAGACGTTAGAAATCTTTTATTTAATAATGCACCGGGATTTATTGATTTTGGTACTGCATCAATTATTGAAGATCAAATTAGAAACACCATCGAGAATTATGAACTTCGAGTTACTAATTTAAAAGTAAATGTTGATCCTAGACCGGATACAAACGAATATGAGGTATTTGTCATTTTTGATATTATTGGACAAGCGTTTCCAACACAAGAATTTTCATTCATATTAAAAGCAACAAGATAATGCCAGTTACTAAATTTACTAATCTTGACTTTGATCAGATTAAAACACAAATAAAGGATTACCTAAGAGCTAATTCAAACTTCACTGACTTTGATTTTGAAGGATCTAACTTCTCAGTCTTAATTGATGCACTGGCTTATAATACATACATCTCTGCATTTAACTCAAACCTTGTAGTAAATGAATCATTTTTAGATTCTGCAACACTAAGAGAAAATGTAGTATCACTTGCAAGAAATATTGGTTATGTACCCCGTTCTAAGACAGCAGCAAGAGCATCTATAAACTTCACAGTAACTGCAAATACAACGAGTCCTACAATGACTCTACAACCAGGCCTAGTGTGTGTAGGAAGGCAGAATGACTCAGATATAGTGTTTTCAATCTCAGAGAGTATAGTAGCGAATACAACTGTCACTGCTGGAGTTGGGGTAGCATCTTTTGGTTCATCTAGTTCACCTATTGATGTATTAGAGGGAACATTTTTAACCTCTCAGTTCGTTGTAGATGGATCTCTAGAGCAACGTTTCATACTTGATAACTCAAACATCGATACATCATCTATAGTCGCATATGTGGGCACTCCGGGTATCCTAGGTAAGCAATATAAGATGATCGATAATATAGTTGGAATCAGTTCTATATCAGACACATATTTGATACAAGAAATACAAGACGAGAGATATGAACTTTTATTCGGTGATGGTGTTTTTGGTCGTAAACCTGAAAACGGTGCAGTAATTACAGTGCAATATGTTGTCACATCAGGTTCTCAGGGTAATGGCCCTGAATTCTTTAACTTTGCAGGTAGTTTTACTGGTGATAATGGACAAGTCATCGTTCCTCAATCAATTCCATCTATTAATACAGTCTCTGCTGCATCTAATGGCGGTGACATTGAAAGTGTCGACTCGATTAAGTATTTTGCACCTAGACTATATTCATCACAATATAGAGCAGTTACAGCAAGAGACTATGAATCAATAGTACAAACTGTATATCCAAACACTGAGAGTGTATCAGTAGTTGGTGGTGAAGAAGTTGACCCACCACAGTTTGGAACTGTTCTTATTACAATTAAACCAAAGAATGGTGAATTTGTATCTGATTTTGATAAAACACAAATTCTTACTAAATTAAAAAGTTACTCATTAACAGGTATCAATCAAAAAATTGTTGATCTCCAAGTTCTATATGTTGAGGTTGAGTCATTTATATACTATGATTCAACTAAAGTATCAACGGTGAATGATTTAAAGACAAAGATAGTATCGGCTTTAACAACATACTCTAAATCGGGTGATGTAAATAGATTTGGTGGTAGATTTAAATACAGTAAGGTATTAAATGTTGTGGATAATATTGATAAAGCAATTACATCCAACATAACAAGAATTAAAATAAGAAGAAATTTAAATGCTCTTGTCAATCAGTTTGCTCAATATGAGTTATGTTTTGGTAATCAATTTAATGTAAGACCTGAAGGATTAAATATAAAGAGCACAGGATTTAAAATATTAGGAACGGTGGAAACTGTATTTTTTACAGATATTCCTAATCAAGATAAATTAACTGGAACTATATCAGTCGTTAGAAAAAATGCAAGTGGTGAAACAATTGTTGTGGTAAAATCCGCTGGAACAGTTGATTATGTTCATGGTGAAATTAATTTATCTACAATTAATATTATATCTACTGATAAACCAAATAATATTATAGAAGTTCAGGCATTCCCTGAATCAAATGATGTTATTGGTTTACAAGATCTTTACCTTGATTTTAACATCCCAAGTAGTCAAATAAATATGGTTAAGGATACAATTACATCAGGAGAACAAATATCTGGTGTTGGATATAAAGTAACTTCAAGTTATTCTAACGGAGAACTAACAAGAACATGATCGGAACTGGAATAGACAAGCGTATACAAGTTCAGCAAATAATTGAAAGTCAGCTACCTGAGTTTATTAGATCAGAGAGTCCAATAGCTGTTGACTTTTTAAAGCAATATTATATCTCTCAAGAACATCATGGCGGTGTTATAGATTTAACTGATAATTTAGATCAATATATCAAACTTGACAACTTGACACCAGAAGTAATTGTTGGTGTGACAACACTTACATCTGCAATTACCAATGTTGCTCAAGAATCTATATCTGTATCATCTACAAAAGGTTTTCCAAGTGAGTATGGTCTTTTAAAGATTGATGATGAAATAATCACCTACACGGGAATTACAACTAATACATTTACTGGTATTATAAGGGGATTTAGTGGAATAACATCATATACTGATCCTGATAATCAAGGAGAACTTATATTTTCAACCAGTGATGTTGAAAATCATGCGATAAATTCAAGAGTTGAAAACTTAAGTGTTCTTTTTCTTAAAGAGTTTTACAATAAAACAAAGTCTTATCTCACCCCCGGTCTTGAAGATACGACTTTGAATACAAATGTAGATATAAGTAATTTTATAAAAGAATCTAAATCCTTATACAAATCTAAAGGAACTGAGGAGTCATTCCGTATTTTATTTAATGTTTTGTACGGAATTACACCTAAAATAATTGATTTAGAAAATTTATTAATAAAACCATCATCAGCTGAATATCTTCGTAGAGAGGTGATTGTTGCTCAACAGATATCTGGCGATCCTAACAAATTAGTTGGACAAACAATAACAAAATCAACTGATCTCAACACTTCAGGGTCTGTATCTGAGGTTGAGATTTTTAGTAGATCTGGAAATCTAGGAATAACAACATATTATAAATTAAATTTATTTGTTGGATATAATGAAAGATCTGCAATACAAGGAATTTTTACCATTCCGGGTAAAACAAGAGTAATAGAAGATGCTCCAATATCATCCACAACACTCACTGTTGATTCCACAGTTGGGTTTGGAACAACTGGAGTAGTAATTACAAATGGAGTAAATGGAATTAATACAATTACTTATACTGATAAAACCATAAATCAGTTCTTAAATTGTACTGGTATTGGAAATTCAATAAGATCAACAGATGATTTGAGAAGTGATGAATTTATATTTGGTTACGAAAATGGTGATTTAACAAAAAGAGTTGAATTGAGAATTACAGGTGTTTTATCTGATTTTGAATTATTACCCAGCTCAGGATCAAGTGTAACTCTTGAAGGTGAAAAAATAACAGTAAAAAACCTAGGTGAAGAAATACCTAACCCACAATCTCTAAGTGATAGAACAAGAAAAACAGTTTTCTTCAATTCATGGATTTATAACACAGCTAGTCGAATTAAAGTTGATATACCCTCAAGTGTAGGTATCAATACAACAACATCAACAGTTATACAAAGATCAAATATTGATAAATCTCAACTAAAAAATGGTGATAAAGTATCTATTTTTAGAAGAGGGGAATTGGTACCAGTTCTTACAGGTGTAGGAGTAACTGTCAATCTACAGGATATTGATCTAGATAGTACAATCTTTAATGATGGAAATACTGAATATGATATTCAAAGAGAACTTGATAAAGCATTTGGTGCTGCAGGAGTTGATTTACAATTTGGAAATAATATTATAACTGCAAATGTGCAAAACACATATAATGATCGTGATCAAGATTATTATGTTGCATCATCTTCGATGCCTTCTTATAGAATTGATAAAACTGTTGTTAAAGCATCTTTAGATGACCCTAAAGAAGATGCATCTGGTATTGGTACTCAACAATTATTAGAAAAAAATCCAATCACAGGATTATATTCAAAATTACAATTTGATAATGAAATACCTTTTATAACTGGTGATGCAATAGCATATATTCCAGAAAATGATCCTCTCGTTGGATTAGATACTACTGGAGGAGTTTATTTTGCAGAGGTTTTAACTGCACAGAATGGAGCAGACAAGATTTTAAGATTATATCCTTCAAGATCTTTTATCACTGTTACAAACGTAGATCAATCTGCTCCACCATATCTTGAATTTACCAATCTTGGTATTGGTCAAACTGGATCTCATAAGTTTGTTTTACTTAGACATAAAAATGAGGAAATTGGTGTTCAAAAAATATTAAGAAGATTTCCAGCAGATGTTAATATAAAAACTGGTGGTTCATCTAAAACAGATGTAGGATCAACAGGAATTTTAAAAAATGGTGTTGAAATTGCAAACTATAAATCATTAGATAAAATATTTTTTGGGCCATTATCAGAGTTTAAAATATTAAATCAAGGAAAAGATTTTGACGTAATTAATCCACCAACTATTAGCGTTCCAAATGCAGGATCAGGAACCACTGCGCTTGTACAACCTGTAATACAAGGCAAATTAACAGAAATGTTGGTTGATCAACAAAATTTTGATGTTGAAAAAGTTTTGTCAATAAGTATCTCCGGTGGAAATGGATCAGGTGCTATTTTAAAACCAATTGTTACGAAAAGACAAAGGGAATTGACATTTGATGGTAGATTAAAAAATATCCGTGGAGGAGTTGATCATATTAATGATGTTATAGAATTTTACTATGCACATAATTTACAAAGTGGCGAACCATTAATTTATAGTAATAATGGTCATGCATCTATAGGTATTGGAACTTTTGCGGGATCAAATACTGTTCAAAATAAAACTTTGGTAGATGGATCAACTTACTATCCAGAAGTTATTAGTAATTCTAGTATTAAATTATTTGAAAAAGAGACTGATTACTTAGCAGGTATCAACACTATTGGATTTACTATTGAAAATAAAACAGGAAATCATAAATTTACTCTTCTTAATTTAAAAAATCACGTAAAATCAATAAGAGTTATTGATTCTGGAATAAACTACACAAATAGAAAACTTATAGTCAAACCAGTTGGAATTACAACAGTTGATAATTCTATTAATTTTAAAAATCATGGTTTTGTAACTGGTGATTTAGTGCAGTATGCACCTTCCAGTGGTGACGCAAATCACGCACCAATAGGATTAGGTGTTACTACGAGATATAGAGTACTCAAATTAGATAATAATAAATTTAGATTAATTGATGTTGGTATAGGTGGATTAGATCCTTCATCCAATTTCCTTAGAAGTAATTTTGTAAGAATTTCTGATGTTTCTACTTCAAGTAATCATGAATTTTTCTTTGAACCAATTGTTGTCAACGTAAACGTTGTTTATTCACCAGTATCTGCAGGTAGAACAGAATCATTAGTTTTAACTCCTAAAATTCGTGGGCCTTTAGTTGATGCTTACCTTTATGAAAAGGGAACTAATTACGGTTCTAATATTTTAAATTTTGAAAAGAAACCTAATATTAAAATACTTAATGGATCTGGCGCAGAGTTAAAGGCAGTTGTATTAGATGGTAAAATAATTGGATGTGATGTTAGATTTGGTGGAAAAGATTATACATCAGCACCAGATTTGGATTTAGTCGGTATAGGAACTGGAATAGGAGGTAAATTAAGAGCAGTTGTTAATAATGGAAAAATAACAGAAGTTAAAGTGATAAATGCGGGTATTGGATATTCATCATCACCTCCCGTAAAAATAACACCTAATGGATCTGGATTTATTATTGATAGTTCAGTTAGAGATTTGGATGTTAATAATTTGACACGTTTTGGTGATGAAATATTACTTAGAGAATCAAAAACTAATTTACAATATTCAGTTGTCGGATACTCTGGTAAAATACAAACAGCTTTTGATGATTTACCATCTTCACCACAAACACATTCCCCTATAATAGGTTGGGCATATGATGGAAATCCAATTTATGGGCCTTATGGATATTCAGTGGCAGATGATAACAACTCATTATCAAGAGTCCTTAATTCAGGATATGTTTTAGATCCTACACTAATTGAAAATAGACCAAGTATATCGAGTTTTGCGTCTGGATTTTTTGTAGAAGATCATGTATTTAAAAATTCAGGAGACTTAGACCAAAATAATGGTAGATTTTGCAAAACACCAGATTTTCCAAATGGAACTTATGCATACTTTGCAAGCATTTCTTCAGTTAACGCAAATCCTACATTCCCATATTTCATAGGTGATACTTATCGATCTAACCCTGTATCTGATAATTTTACCTTAACACAGAGTAATTTTGATTTCAATGAGTCTGAATTAACAAGAAATTCTTTACCTTACAAACTTGATGATGATGAAGCTGACTACAATTTTGTAATAGAATCATACGAAATTAATCAACAAACATCAATAATTGAATCAGTATCCTCTGGTAATATAGATAATTTCCAAATTGTGTCTGCAGGTGATAATTTTAAAGTTGGTGACAGTTTAAACTTCGATAATTCAAATACTAATGGTGGTGGAGCAGCTGCTCAAGTTTCAAGAATTGAAGGTAAAACTATAGATAATGTAAAAGTTGGAGTAACAACTTATAATGATGTCGTTCTCTTAAAAGGTGGTGATGGAATTGTATCTGGATTTATTTCAACAACTCATAATTTGAATACAAGTGATGTTGTTGTAATATCTGGATTAACAACAAGTGTTCCTAATTTGACTGGTTCACACAAGATAGGAGTTAGTTCTGAGAGCACAGTTTTATATAAAGCACTTTCAGCAAGTAATACTGCAGGTATTGTCACAGACATTTATGTGGCCACAGTTCCCAACTCAGTATCTGCAGGAAGTAGTATTGGTATTGGAACAGAAAAACTAAGAGTTTTAAATGTTTTTAAGGATAGAAGTATTTTAAGAGTAAATAGAGGATTAGTGGGTGCTGCTGATACATCTACATCACATGTTCTTGGTGGATTACTTCAAACTATACCACAAACGATAGAACTTTCCTCTCAAGATATTGGTGAATTTATATCTAAAAAGAATGATATTGTTTACTTTAATCCAAGGGAATCTGTTGGTGTAGCAAATACTGTTGGTAGAACAGTGAGTATTGGTAAATCATTTACCATCGGTGAATTATCTGAAGTCATATCAATTCCAGCTAAAGGTATATTCATACCAAATCATCCTTTTAAAGATAATCAAGAAGTAATTTTAAGAAAACCAACTAACTCTTCAAATCAATTTACCATTGGTTTGGGTGATAGATTCCAAGTTGGTGGTGATTTTAGTTTACCATCTTCAGGAAATAGTCAAACTGTTTATATCAGAAAATTTTCAGAAGATGTTGTAGGTCTTGCTTTAACTGCAAATACAACTCCAGTATTCTTTAAAAATGGAGATGCTGCTTCATTTGATAATTTTGAATATTCAATTGAATCAAATTATGATCAAGTCAAGGGAAAAGTTGAAAGAATTACAGTTAACGTTGGTATTGCTACCGTGTCTGCTGGATCAACCCTTCATGGTCTTCAAAACAATGATAATATTAGTTTAAAATTAAGATCTACACAAACAAAAGGTATTGGTGCTGGTGCAACATCAGTTGTGGTGAAATACAGTGCTCAAAATGACAAATTACTAATTGATCCAATATCATTTACAAACTCACAGGTTGATACTGATACAATTAATATTGTTAATCATGGATTCAAAACTGGTCAGAAACTGTTTTATGATGGAGATCCAGCGACTGGTTTAACATCTCAGAGGTCATACTTTGTATATAAAGTTGATAGTGGCAACTTCAAACTAGCTGAAACTAGATATGATGTTATTAATGAACCTCCTAAAGTTGTCTCTATAACTGCTAATAGTGGTGGAAATCAAGAATTATCATTGATCAATCCAAGGTTAGAAGTTGTTAGAGATGATAATTTACTTTTTTATGTATCCGATCCTTCTTTAAATGGATATAATTTTAAATTTTATTTTGATTCTGAATTTGAAAATGAATTTGTATCCATCGGTTCATCAACTGATTTTGGTGTCACTAGTGTTGGAACAGTGGGTGTTGGGACAAATTCAACCATAACTTTAAATTTTCATAAATCAAACCCTCAAAAATTATTCTATACACTTGAGAAAACAGGATTCATAAGCACATCCGATCCTGATGTAAAAAATGCTTCAGAAATATTCTACAAAGATAGTGAATATAATGGTGATTACGTAGCATTTGGAGTTACAACGGGAGGATTTAACATATCTCTTAATGATGTCCCTGAACAAGGATCATACGCTGTTGGAGCGTCTTCAACTATTACCTACGATACATCATCAACAAATACATCTGGTGGTATAAGTCAAATTAATCTCACATCTGGTGGATTTGGATATAAAAATATTCCCGGTGTTTCTAGTGTCACATCTGTAAATGGATCTGGAGAGAATATTTTATGTTTATCTTCTAATATAAACAATATACAAGATGTTAGAATAACAGATCCCGGTTTTGATTATCATTCTGATAAAACTTTACGTCCAGAGGCTAGATTATCTCCAACTGTTACTCTTATAAATTCTGATTCTATAGTTGATATAAAAGTAATAAATGGTGGTGTTAATTATACAAATGCTCCTGATTTAGTTATCGTAGATCCAGATACTGGAAAGTTGACAGGTGATCAAGGTGTTTTAGAAGTTAACTTATCAGCTAACTCAATTTCAAGTGTTGACATACTTGAATCTCCAAGAGGGTTGACATCAAAACCTCAAATTTTAAGAACAATTAATAATACAAACGGATATAAAGTAACTAATATTCAAAGCAGTAATAGTGGTATTGTTACATGCACTCTTAAAACACCTATAAATGGATTTGCAACTCCTCAATTCTTAGTTGGTGAGCAAGTTTTTGCAGAGAACATCACAAAAGGAACAGCAGGTGATGGATTTAATTCAGCGGATAATGGATTTAAATTCTTCAAGGTTATTGAATACAACAATACAGATCCTGCGATTGTGAAATTTGAATTACCCAACTCTGCAACAAATCCCGGAGTAGCAGATCTTGTTCAAAAATTTGCCACATTAATTAAGTTATCCGAGTATCCTCAATTTATAACTACACAAAAATCATCAGAATTTAGAACAGGTGAAAAATTAGCTGTTAAAGTCAACAATAATTTTGTCTCAACTGGATTAATAGTTATTGATAATAGACCAGATGAATTTGTAAAAATTGAAGGTAGATATGATATAAAAGTTGATGATATAATTAGAGGTGAAAATTCTGGAACAGTTGCAACAATAAACTCCATTGTTAACAATAAAGGAAGATTTAAAATAGATTACTCCTTAAAACAAAATAAAGGATGGAAAGACGAGATTGGTAGGTTAAGTGAAGACTTTATGGTTCTTTCTGATAATAATTATTATCAAAATTTATCCTACACAATACAAAGTCCAAAAACTTTTGATGATATAATTGATCCTGTAAATAGATTATTACACACGAGTGGACTTAAAAACTTTGCAGATTCTGGCATTTCATCAACAGCTAGTGTTGGATTTGGTATTACAAATCAAACTGTTGTTTCTGCAGATGTGATAACAGTGCAAAGAGTTGATGCTATAAACAATTTTGATTTAGCAAAAGATATTGATACTATTGATAATGGATCAAAATCTAAGTTTATTCAACTTAAAAATACTAAATTATCAAACTTCATACAGTGCAACACAAATAGAGTATTAAAAATTGATGATATTAGTTCTCAATTTTCTGATAGTGAAGCAAATTTATCTGGAAATATATCTATTCCTTTTGGAGAAACTTTTGCAAGATTTTTAGTGCAATCTAGAAATATCGCTAATGGTGAAATTCAAGTTGATGATGTTGTAATATTTAATGATAAAACAGATACATTTACATTTGAGAAAAATAGTTTAGTTTCAACCGCATCAACAGTTGTAGATATAGAAGGAAGAACAGTTAATGGCACCAAAAATCTCGTGATTTCTCCATTTAATCCTAATGATGATGATATTGATATAAAAGTATATAAAAATAGTTTTAATGATCAAAATATACGAAGTGGAACAGAGTCTATAGGTTTTGTAAACTTAGTCGGTGTATCAACTGTTGTAAGTGTGGGTACGACTGCAGAACCAATCGCTGCAGGGTCAACTACCATAGTTGATGCGTTTTATGCAACGGTAGAGGTTGAGGATATTGTTACAGGTGAGAAAAATCATGTGGATGTTTATGCAACTCATGATGGAACTAATTCGTATTTTAGTGAATATTATGCTGATACAACATCTCAAAATAATTTCTCATCTAATTTTATCGGTACATTTAGATCAAGAATTCATAACAATGTTCTTTCTTTAGATTTTGATAATTCAGTAGGATTTACCACGACTGTTAAAATAAATGCTAAAGTCGTAGGAATTAATTCATTAGGTGGTAATGGAACATATAGGTTTAAAGATAACGCTCAACCAGATGGTGCAGAAAGAACATTGGTATTACAATCTGGTATTACAACAAGAACTAATAGTGCAAACTTTATCTCACTCGATAAAAATATTTTTAGTGCTGTGAGAAGTATTGTTAGAATAGAATCTGCAACAGCTAGTGCAGTTCATCAAGTTTTAGCAATTAACGATGGCACAGATACACATACAGTTCATTATCCATTTATATCGATAGGAAGCACATCTGGAATTGGTACATTTTCATCTAATCTTACAGCATCTAATTTCGTAGTTAAATTCCATCCCGATTCAGGAACAGGTAGTCATACTGTTCAACATTTTAGTGAGGAATTGTATCGTGATATTGATATTCTCAATAATCCTCCTGATTTAGGTTATGGACGTATAAATGAAACGCTAAGAGTTTTCCAATATAATGCAGTTAATGGAACAAGATCTAATAAGAAAAGTTTTGAATTAAAAAATAATGGAACTCCAGTTTATGAGAAAGGATTTGATCCAGAAGATACATCTAAATTGAACAGAACCACTGGTGTATTTACAATACCAAATCACTTCTTCTCAGAAAACGAAGAGTTAATTTATACACCTAAATCTACATTTGCTGGAGTAGGAGCAACTTCATTGAAAAAATCAAACGGATCTGATTTATCTACAACAGTATTTGTTAATAAGATTGATAATAATAGTTTTAGACTTCGTGAATCAAGCGGTGGTGCAACTGTTACGTTTAATAACGTTGGTGCAGGTAATTCACATCGTTTGACAATGAAAAAACGACTTGAGAAGTCTGTTCTGGTTATTGATGGTATAATTCAGTCACCAATGGCTTTCGCTCCTATTACATCAACGTTAGTGAATAATGGAGGAAGTATATCAACCACTAGAACAGATATTTGTGTAAACACAACAAACGATATCAATCTTGAGGATAATATTAAATTTGGTAATGAATTTATGAAAGTCACATCTGTGGGATTTGGCACAACATCTTCAGGGCCAGTAACTGGTATTGGTACGTTTAACATTTTAGGAGTTGAAAGAGGTGTATTAGGAACCGAAGTTGCTACACATAATGATGGTGTGGTAGGAAGAATTCACTCTGGATCATTCAACATAGTAAATTCTACAGTGTTCTTTACAGATGCACCTAAAGGAACAAATAATATTGATAGGGATAACTCTGGACTCGAAACTCCTAGATCTGATTTCCAAGGTAGAACTTATCTAAGAAAAACTTACACGACAAATAGGATATTTGATGATCTGTCGAATCAATTTACCGGAGTTGGTGCAACGTTTAGGATGAAGTCAAATGGGTCTAATTCAACTGGTATTGCAACCGGTAGTTCATTAGTTCTAATAAATGGTATTTTCCAAAAACCAACCACTGAAAATAATTTGAGTAATAACTATGATTTTGTTGGAACATCAACTCAAGATATTGTATTTACAGGAATTTCATCTGCATTAACTGGCAATCAAATCATTGTGCAAGGAGATGTAAATCAGAATCAATTACCTAGAGGTGGAAAAATTGTTTCACTTGGATCAACAGGTGGATTAGGAGTTGCACCACTAGTTGGAGCAGCTGTGACTGGTATATTAAATCAATTTGGAGGTATCACTGCTGTAGGTATTGGATCTACAGTATATGATCAGTCTGTTTCACCTTCAAGACCACCATCTGGTCTTACATTTGGATCTGGATATAGACCTGTTGGGGGAACAGTTGCTATTGGTATAACTGATTTGGCATATGAACATAGATTTGTAAGCGCAGGTGTTGGATCGATAAGAACTAATGCATCAGGAAATAATATATTTGCTGCAACACAAAGAACTGCAACAGATGCATCATATATTTCACATACAGGATTACTAACATTAACAATAGCAGGTCATGGATTAAGTGCTGGTAACTTTGTTGGTATTGACACTGGAAGTCTTGTGTTTACATGTTCAAGAGATAATTTCCAATCTAATCATGCGTATCCTCGTGCAATCTCAAAAACAACAGGTTTACCCGATCCAGTGGCAGGTATAGCAACTGTAATTACTGCAGTAACTACAAATACCATAACCGCTTTCATTGGATTTGGTGGAGGAGCAGGAACTGGTGCTTCATTAACAGGTAACATTGGTGTTGGTGGAACATTAGATATTAATGTGAGTGCAGCTGGAACAAATTATGTTAACCCTAGATTCCAATTCCCTGAACCAACATATTCAAATATGGAAGTTATTGGTGTATCAAGAAATGGTGTGCCGGGAACAACTACAGGGTCAAATCTTCTTGTGACACTGAATGTTGGTTCTAGTTCAACAGTTGGTATTGGATCCACATTATTCACAATAGAGTCATTTGAGATTGCAAGGGAGGGACACTCTTTCAAACGAGGTGATAAATTTAAACCAGTTGGTCTTGTTACTGCAAGAGGAGCAACATTAGAAGACTTTACATTAGAGGTGACAGAAATTTATAATGATAAGTTCTCCTCATGGGAATTTGGGGAGTTTGATTATATTGATCCAATTGATAACTTACAGGATGGTGAGAGAACAAGGTTCCCACTACGTATCAATGGCGAGTTATTAAGTTTTGATGTTGGAAGTAATAGTGACTCTCAATTAATTGTAATGAGTAATTTACTTGCAATATATGTAAATGGAGTATTACAGGAGCCTGGTGAAGCATATGTATTTGATGGTGGAACAACATTTGAATTTACAACTGCACCAGAACCAAATGATAATATTTCAGTATTCTTCTATAAGGGAACTTCCTCTGAAGATGTTACAGAAATTAATGCAGTTGAAACTATTAAAGAGGGTGATGTAGTTCAATTAAAGGCAAATAATGATACTTCAACATTAACAAATGCAAATACTAGACTGTTAATAGATTTAGAACAACGTAAAAGAACAGTTTCAGGTATCACTACTACTGATACATTTGAAACTGAAATTTACACTGGAGTTGGTATTAACGACTCCGCAACTGATAAACCACTTACATGGATTAAACAAAAAATTGATAAAGTTGTAAATGGTATTGTAGTTTCAAAGGCAAGAGACTCAATTGAACCATTAATATTCCCAACAGCCAGAATTATTGGTGACATAGGTGCTGGAACAACTGACAGAATTTATGTTGATGATGCTGATTTCTTTGAGTATGAAAAGGATGAGGATTCTCAAGTAAACTCTATTGATGTGTCTGCATTAGTTGTAAATGATACCAATCCAGTATCTGCTTCATTGTCAGCAACGGTCTCTGGTGTAGGAACTATATCTGCTATCACAGTTGTAAGTGGAGGAAGTGGATATGTCGGTAATACAACCTCTGTGCATATCTCACAACCACCAGTTCCTATGAAAGTTTCTCCAATCGCAACTGGAATTGGATCAACTGCTGTTGCAACAGCAAATATAACAAACGGTGTAATTGCATCAGTTACGGTGAACAGTGGTGGTGTAGGTTACTCTCAATCCATACTTCCAAAAGCAATTGTAGCTGCTCATAAACCGATTAAAGAAGAATTTGCCAACATTGAAACTATCAAAGGATTCTCTGGAATTATTACTGGTATCTCAACTGTCATGATTGGTGGTACAGTTGGTTTAGAATTTGGTTTACAAGCACCTTCAGGACAAGCGTTCACTGACTTAGTGGCAACAACCCCAATCTTTATTTCTGAAACATCTGTTGGACATGGTGTGATAAGTTTAAATGTAAGTGGTGCAAATGCAGATGTTGTTGGTATTGGTAGGACATTTGTTGATAATGTTTACATGGTAAAAGAAATTGGTTCATTATCTAATAATGCTTTTATAAGAGTAAACGTACACTCAGGTATTAACACTACAGGCATAGATCTCGCTAAGTATGGATTAACATTTACCATTAATTTAACAAATAACGGATCAAGTAATTACATACTTAATGGAACTCATAGAGATGAATTTAGCACACAAACAGCATTATCTTCTGCTGCGAATGGAACTGTATATATTGAAGATGGTGATATAGTTAATTTTGTAAATAACATGAATGCTCATCCATTTGTAATTTCGAGAACTGAAGGTGGTGCAGCTTTAGGAGTAAGTGATGGTGTAACAAATAATGGTGCTCAAAATGGCACTGTTATATTCAATACAGTAGGAGTTGGACATACAACATTCCATTACTATTGTACATCACATCCAAATGCGATGAAAGGTCTAATTAAAGTCAAGAAAATACAGAAAGGTAAATTCTCATGGGGACGTTTATCAACAGCGTCAGGTAATTTTACTAGAAATAATCCAGTGTCAATCGGTGTGACTGGTAATACAGTGATTGCAGGTGAAGGACTTGGTATTTCAACATTCCCAACCATTCAAAGAAGGGGATTTGGTATTCGTGAAAGTGGTGCTATTAAGAGGTCACATACACCATGACGATTTCCTGTATAAATATAGAAAAAACAATATAATAATGCCAGCAATTGTAACAGACCAATTTAGAATATTAAATGCAAGTAATTTTGTTGCAGGGGTTTCTTCGTCTACAAATTCTTATTTTGTCTCTCTAGGTTTACCAAATCCTCAACCAGCTTCAGTTGGTTTTGGAAGAGCAAACAATTGGAATACTGCTACTCCAAATCCAGTAGATAGTTTTTCTGAAGTTGATCATATAGGAGATACGACACAGTTTGGTAAGAGAGTTACAGATAAAAATGTAAGAAGATTAGTTCGTAGAATAAATTGGACAAAGGGTGTTAAGTACGATATGTATCGTCAAGACTATAGCACATCAAATACTGCACCAAATTCAAATGCCACTCGTTTATATGATGCTAATTATTATGTTATAAACAGTAATTTTAATGTTTATATTTGTATTGAAAATGGATCATCAGGTATTAATACCACTGGTAATGCATCTGAGGATGAACCTACATTTACAGATCTGGAACCTTCTAAAGCAGGTGAAAGTCAAGATGGATATGTATGGAAGTATTTGTTTACTGTAAATCCAAGTGACATAATAAAGTTTGATTCAACTGATTTTATTGCTTTACCTAATGATTGGCCAACCACAACAGATGCGCAAATACAAGCAGTTCGCGAAAATGGTGATTCGGATATAAACAATAATCAAATAAAAACAATTTATATCGCAGATCAGGGAAATAATTATACAGGAACAGGTGGTGAATTTGATATTTTAGGTGATGGTACCGGTGGTAAGGTGGTTATCGAAGTTTCTGGTACAAAAATTACAAATGCAACTATATCAAATGGTGGTAAAGGTTATACGTATGGGGTTGTTGATTTAGGCACAATAAATAGTGCTGCTGTGGCAGGAAATACCCCTGCAAAACTAATACCTATAATACCACCATCAAAAGGGCATGGGTTTGATTTGTATAAAGAGTTAGGTGCTGATAGAGTTCTTGTATATGCAAGATTTGATGACTCTACTAAAGATTTTCCAATTGATGCTAAATTTGCACAAGTTTCACTGATTAAAAATCCAACATCATTTGGTACAACCTCAGTTTACACTGGAAGTACATATTCTGGTTTGAAAGCGATCAAACTAGATACAATATCAGGAACTCCTGCGATAGGTGGTTTATTACAACAAACTGTTGGTACAGGACAAACAGCTTTAGGATATATTAGTTCCTTTGATAGTGATACTAACGTTTTGAAATATATTCAAGATAGATCATTATATTTTGGTAATAGTATTGATCAAACAGATTATGGAAACGTAAGTAGTGGATCACAACAGTATGAATTTAGTTCATCGACTAGTCAAATATCATTCCCCGGAGGAAATGGATCTGTTGAAACTACTTTTAGTGCTGGTATTACAACAGATATAAACAATAACAATGTTGCTTTGGGAGTCTCATTTACAAGTGGTCTTGCTTCTCCTGAGATAAATAAAGGGTCAGGTGATGTATTGTACATTGACAATCGAGCTCTCATATCAAGAAATTTGAGACAAAAAGAAGACATAAAAATTATTCTGGAATTTTAAAAAATGCCACAAAAAACGAATTTAAATATAAGTCCATATTACGACGATTTTTCCAAGGATAATCAGTTCTATAGAGTTCTATTCAATCCGGGTAGACCAGTACAAGCTCGTGAATTAACGACTTTACAATCAATATTACAAGATCAAGTAGAATCATTTGGAAGTCATATATTCAAAGAGGGATCAATGGTTATCCCCGGAAATACAAGTTATGATTATGAATATTTTTCTATTAAATTACAAAGTGATCATTTAGGTATCCCCGTATCATTATATGTTGAAAACTTAAAGGGTAAGATTTTAGTTGGTCAGGAGACAGGAATAAAAATAAAAGTTGATAATTATGCTTTACCAGAAAATTCAACAGAGATTACAGATTTAACTCTTTTTGTAAAATATATCGATGCGGGAAATGATAATCAATCATCATTCATGGCTGACGGTGAAAATTTATTAGTTGAAGAATCATTTATATATGGAAACACTCAAATAGTATCTGGTGAAACTATAGCGACTTTGGTTGAGGAAAATGCGTGTAATATAGGTTGTGCAGTTTCGATCGCTGATGGTGTATTTTTCATTCGTGGACATTTTGTCAATGTATCAGCTGATAAAATTGTTCTTGATCCATATTCAAATATACCCAACTACAGAGTTGGTTTATTCATTCAGGAAGAAATAGTTCAGGCAAAAGATGAGTCATCTTTATTCGATAATGCAAGAGGATTTTCAAACTTTGCAGCTCCGGGTGCAGATAGACTTAAAATATCAACAACACTTACTAAAAAACCTTTAACAGATTTTAATGATAAAAATTTCGTAGAATTAGTTCGTTTAGATAATGGTCAATTAAAGAAAAATGAACAAAAACCAGATTATTCTTTAATAAAAGATTATTTTGCGAAGAGAACATATGAAGAATCTGGCAATTATTCTGTAGGTAATTTTAAAATTAGCATTTCGGAGTGTTTAGATGATGGCATTTCAAACGAAGGTGTTTTTAAAGAAGGTGAAATAACAGATCAAAGAAATATTCCAGAAGAACCTTTAATGTGTGTGAAGGTATCACCCGGTAAGGCCTATGTGAGAGGATATGATATTGAAAAATCGGGAACAACTGTTATAGATGTTGATAAAACGAGAGATAAGGAAGAATTTAAAAATTCAAAGGTAAACTTCAAACTAGGAACTTTATTTAAACTAAACAATGTTCACGGATCTCCAGTGATAGGTTTAAATAATAATAATGCAAATTCAACTGTATTATTTAAAAATGCAAGAAAAGGTGCTGGTAATAACCCCACTCCAGTTGGAGATAGCATAGGTAGAGCAAGAATTTATGCATTTGAAAATACAGATGCTTCTTATAAAGATGCAACAACTCAATTCGATCTTTACTTATATGATATTCAATTATTTACAGCATTGACAGTTAATCTCGCATTATCATCCAGTCAACTACCAATCGGTAGTTTTGTTGAGGGATTGAGTAGTGGTGCGACAGGATTTGCTCATGCAGCTGGAAATAATTCAACTGCTTTTGGATTAGAGCAAGTATCAGGAACATTTATAGTAGGTGAAAAAATAAGAATTAATAGTGATGAATCATTGATCAGAACAATCTCAATAACACAAAAAAATGGTTTAGAACAAGTTTTAGCAGTTCATCAAGAAGATACATTTATATCAGGTGTAGATTTTTCAGGTGATTTAGTTTTACAACCTCAAAAAATAAAGGAACTTGGACTTGGAGATGAAGTTAATATAACTACAGCTTCTGGTGGGTTATCAGAATTAACATGTGCAGGTAAAACATTTGGATCTCTAAAGGTAGATGATATCATCACTGTTAACTTAACAACAGATTCAGAACCAAGAGTTAACCGTATTAGTGCAATTTCAGGTGATCTAAAAACACTGACACTCATAGGACTACAAAATGTTCCCGGTGTTGCTGCTGGTGCTGTATTATCAAACGCATCACCAACTGGTGTTCATGTCGCTCGTCCACAAATATTTTTAAGTGATGCTGGATTATACGGAGAACTTCAGAAAAAAAATGTTTCTGATGCGTCATTAGCACAATCAAAACTATCCGTCAAAGCACAGGTCGCAAAAGCAGCAGGTTCTGGCAAAATTGAATTGACAATAGGATCTGATTTTCCTGAGTTTGCAAGCACTTCAACATTCGCCCCATATGACGGTGATAATTATAGCATTTCTCTTAGAACCACTAGTAGCGCGGTTCATGAGGTGATAAATGAGGCTAATGTTGTTTTATCTAATAACAATCGCACCATTACATTTAACGGTATTTCAGGGACTGGCACTAGAATAGTAAATGTTACTATTGTGAAAGATCTCATCAATAATAAAACTAAAAATGTTTCTCGTAGCAATAGTATTGTTATAAACAAATCATCTAGAGTTGGTGTATCTACCAATGGTATATCACCAAATCAATTTTATGGTTTAAGAGTAGATGATAAGGAAATATCTTTAAATACACCTGATGTTTTCAAAATAGTTGGTGTATTTCAATCAGTCAACGCAAGTGATCCTGTTTTAGATAAATTAGTTTTTGTGAGTGGTTTATCATTAAACACTAAAGCAATTTTAGGGGAAAAAATCAAAGGTGCTCAAAGTGGTGCAATCGCTGTTGTTGTTGGAAGAACTAATGCTACTACTGTTGAAATTTCAACATTAACTGTAAGTAAGTTCATAGTAGGTGAGTCTGTAACATTCCAAGAATCAAACATTACTACTAACTTGCAAGGAATTACAAAAGGTTTATTCTTAGATGTAACATCTAATTTTACATTAGATGACGGTCAGAGAGATGAATATGCAGATTATTCAAGAATCGTAAGAAAAGATGGTGCAAATATACCATCAAGAAGAATAAGAATTATATTTGATAAATTTACAGTTCCCAGTAATGACACCGGAGATGTATTCACAGTAGCTTCTTATCCAAGTGAGTATTTCAAAAATGTGCCACTTCTTAGAAATGGTTTAAGATCATCGGATACACTTGATTTTAGACCAAGAGTTGCGGATTTTATTAGCAGTTCAAACGTATCACCCTTTGCATATGCAGCAAGGGTGTTTAGCAGCTCCGGATCTAACTCCACAATAGTCGTTGCACCAAATAAGACATCTACTTTAGATTTTAAATTCTATCTTCCCAGAATTGATAAAGTAGTTATTGATTCAAGTGATTCAGATGGAAATGCTTACACAAATGGATATTTTCAGGTTATAAAAGGTGTATCATCACAAAATCCCATAATCCCAGCTGATGTTGAAACTGCAATGACAATTGGAACACTTGAAGTTCCAGCTTACGTTTATGACACAAAAGATATAAAAATAAATCTTGTTGATAATCGTCGTTATACGATGAGAGATATTGGTCAAATAGAAGATAGAGTTGAAAATTTAGAGAAATTAACATCATTATCGTTACTTGAATTAGATACAAAATCTTTACAAATTCAAGATGCAGATGGTTTATCAAGATTTAAAACTGGATTTTTTGTTGATGATTTTAAAAATACAGAATTACTTGATAGAGTTAATCCAGATTGTAAGTGTGATGTTATTGGAAGCACACAAACTTTAGTTACACCAACTGATTTTTACTCGATAAAACCAGAGTTAGCATTAGACCCATCTTTAAATCCTGCAACAGTAGATTTTTCTGATAATTTAGCATTATTAGACTCAGGTGTAAGAAAAACAGGTGATTTAATAACTCTTGATTATGATGAAGTATCATTACTTGATCAACCTTTAGCATCAAGAATTGAGAATGTAAACCCATTCAATATAGTTACATTCAGAGGTAGGATGATTTTAAGTCCTAGTGCTGATACTTGGACACGAAATGTCATCTTAGATAATGGTACACGAACAGTATTAGGTGATGTAGAAGAAACATACACCAATGATCGTATAATAAGTAGCGAACCTGACACACACATTAGATCAAGAAACGTTTCATTTGATGCAAGCGGTATAAAACCAAATACCAGATTTTATGCGTTCTTTGATAGTACATCAGGTATTGATATTATTCCAAAATTACTCGAAATAACGATGGATTCGGGTACATTTGAAAGCGGAGAAACTGTTGAGGGATTTTTGGGAGCAGAAACTGTATTTTCAGGAAGAATATGCGCACCTAATCATAAAACAGGAAGTATAACTTCACCAACCACAGTTTATACAACAAACCCATACAATACTGCTTTAACTTTACCAAGTCTTTATTCATCTTCCTCTACTGTTTTAAATATTGATTTAGCTAATTTGGTTGAAGAAGCTCAAGGTAGATTTTTTGGATATGTTGAACAAGGAATAAAAATAGTTGGCGACATGAGTTTAGCTACCGCAACAGTCAAACCAATAAGACTTATAACTGATGCTGTGGGAGATTTAAAGGGATCATTCTTCTTCAGAGATCCTTTAGGTACACCAATTCCACAATTAAGATTTGAAAATGGTACTAAAACATTTAAGTTAACATCAAGTTCAACAAACGCAAGACCACTACTTGGTGATCCATCTATTAGTGAAGTAGAACAAAACTACCGTACAAGTGGAGTGGTAGATACATTTAGACAATCTACAGTTGTTGTTCGTATTCCACCTCCACCTCCAATACCAGTTGTCTTCAATATAACAAATGAATTCATAACAAATGAAATAACTAACGTTACTAATGTAACTGAAGTAACTGAAGTAACCAACGTTACCAACGTTACTAATGTAACTAATAATATTACTGAGGTTACACAAGTAATTCGTGAAAGAGTGCGTATTGACGATGATGATCCTCTAGCACAATCATTCACAGTTGATGAATCAGGTGCCTTCTTGACATCAGTTGATTTATACTTTAAATCAAAAGATGTAAAAGAACAGTTGACAGTTCAAATAAGAACAATGGAACTTGGTACTCCTACACTTATCTTGATACAAGATTATGCACAAGTTGTTTTGGATCCAGCTGTAAGAGAAGATGGCACTAGTCAGATTAATATATCTGATGATGCGTCTGTACCAACAAGAGTTACATTCCCCTCACCAATCTATCTTGAGGGTGGACAACAGTATGCTGTGGTTCTTCTAGCTCCCTCTAGTAACAATTATGAAGCTTGGATTGGTAGAATGGGTGAACCTACAATTGAAACTCAAAGTTTACCTGATGCGGAAAGTATTGTAATTTCCAAACAGTATATTGGTGGTAGTTTATTTAAATCACAAAACGGTTCTATATGGACTCCTAGTCAGTTTGAAGATTTAAAATTTACACTTTACAAAGCAGATTTCTCTAAATCTAGAGATGCTGAAGTTATTTTCTATAATCCAGAACTTAACTATAAGAGTAGTCTTATTCCAACTTTACGTAATAATGCTATCAGAACTTTACCAAGAAAATTAAAGGTAAAGATTGATACAGGTGCTACAGCGTCTGAGATTGCACCCGGAAAAATAGTTGCTGCAGGAGTAGCAGGAATTTCAACAACACCGAAGGGAACTGTTGAGAGAATTGGTGGCCCTGTTCATACTGCGTCTGGTAGTGTAACTTCAATTTCAATAGGAAGTGATTATGCTGCAAGTCTATCCAGCCAAGTTGTTAATACGTTTGCTGTTACCGGTAATGGAACTGGATTAACACTAACCATCAATACTAATGGATCTGGTGTAATACAGAGTAATTTTTCTGTTACTGCACAAGGTTCTGGATACACTGTTGGAGACGTAGTTGGTATCGTAACATCATCAATATCAACTAATGCTCTTAATCAAAAGGGAACCGGAGCATTATTTACGATTGCTTCAACTAACAATGTTATTGATACTCTGTATTTGACTGATGTACAGGGTGAGAAATTTGAAGACAATACTGCACTTTTACATTTTAATGGAACTCAATTTGTTGCCTTAACAGGAAATAAACAAGTTAACAATGTTGGAAATATTGATCAGGAGATTGGTGGAGGATTGTTTAGTGGTAATGTGATTGAGGTAACTCAGTACAATCACGGTATGCACTCTGGTAATAACAAAGTAGAAATTTCAAATGTTCTACCAACAACTGAACCTGTTGTGCTTAACGCTGCTGTTGGATTATCATCAAGTTCAATTGATCTTAATGCCCCTGCAACTGGTGCAAACTCAACATTAGATTTCCAAGTTTTTGAAGGAATAAGCACATCAAGAGGATACGTCAAAGTTAATAACGAAATAATGCAATATGATGGTATCAATACTAGTAATGAATCATTAACTATCGTTGAAAGAGGTGTGGACGGATCTGCGATTCGTGAACATGAAGTGGGAAGTTTAGTTTATAAGTATGAGTTCAATGGATTCTCACTCACTGGAATTAATAGTGTTCATACTTTACCATCAACTTCAATTTTAAGATCTGAAAGTGACATTGACAAATATTACCTAGAAATTCCTAGAGGTGTTAATTTCAACACAGGGCCTACAGCAGCAGTGAGAACAAGTGGTAACTCACAATTAAGTTTCTTCAACGATTCTTTTGGTGGTGGAGATCAAATATTTGTATCACAAAATGTTCAGTTTAATGCGATTTATCCTAGAATAAACTTTATTACTCCGGGACAAACTGCGATATCATCTAAAACAAGAACTATATCAGGAACAAGTGCAGGTGGAAATGAGGTATCATTCTTAGATCAAGGATTTGAAACCATTGAATTAAATTCTATAACTCAACTAAGCACTCCTAGATTAGTTGCATCACCCGTAAATGAATCTGAAAGATTATCAGATTTACCACTGAATAGATCTAATACAGTTTCTATAAGAATGTTATCAGGTGATAAAAACTTATCGCCAGTGGTTGACACTATGAATAGTTCCATCATTTATATAAGGAATCGTTTAAACAAACCTGTGGTAGATTACGTAACGGATGCGAGAGTGAAATTAAATTCAAATGATCCTCACGCAGGAGTTTATATCTCTAAACGTGTTGACTTGAAAGTTCCAGCAACTTCACTACAGGTGTTGGTAAGTGCTCAAAGATCTGATTCAGCTGATTTCAGAGTGCTATATAAATTATTCAATGCTGAAATTAGTGAGGGAGAACAATCATATGACTTGTTCCCCGGATTTGATAATCTTCTTGATACAGATGGTGACGGATTTGGTGATGTTGGTATTTCTACATCTAGAAATAGTGGTAAACCAGATGCGAAAGTTTCATCAAGCGTGGATGGTGAATTTCTTGAATATCAGTTTACTGCTGATAATTTACCAGAATTTACTGGATTTGTAATTAAAGTGGTGTTTAGTGGTACAAATGAAGCCGAGGCACCAAGTCTAAAAGATCTACGAGCAATTGCATTAGCATGATACGAGTAGAAGGACATAAACATCTTTATCGTGATGAAAATACTGGTGCTATCGTTAATTGTGATACAACAGGTTATATGAGATACAAAAAGATGAAAAATAAAAAACTTAATGAAAAATCTGAGATAGATAGACTTAAAGTTGAGATAGATACTCTCAAAGGTCTTCTGAATGATCTAATTCAGAAAAATTCATAGTATAACAAAATATAAATAAACTATAGATCATATTATATTATTGCGTAAATGGCAGTATATGTTAGCAATCTTGTAATCAACACTGGTGCTACCTTCACACAAACATTTTCTTTAGAAAATATTTCATCAAACGATGCATTAGACCTTAGTGGGTTTACTGCAAGTTCTCAGATGAGAAAACATGCAGGAAGCACAGGTGTTGCAGCTACTTTTACAGCATCAATCCAAAATGCTGAAAATGGTTTAGTACAAGTTGGATTATCAAGTGTGACAACTGCATCATTAAAACCCGGAAGATATGTTTACGACGTTATCGTTTCCGACAGTGTAGGTGAAGTAACGAGAGTTGTTGAAGGATCTGTTTTAGTAAGGCAAGGAGTGACTCGCTAATGGCAAACATCAAAGTTCGTGTAGGACAACAAAATGCAACCAAAGTCGTTTCCTCATTGGCAGGAAATGTAAGTGGATCTCTTGCAGGTCTAAGTGATACTGAAATTAACAATCCTCAAAATGGAATGGTTTTAGTTTTTAATTCAGCAACACAAAAATTTGAAGCAACTTTAACATTAACACCCGGATCGACACAAAATTTGGATATCAATGGAGGTAACTTTTAGAAATGGCTAGTATTATACGAGTAAAAAGATCTACGGGTACAACAGCTCCCGGTAGTCTTCAGTTCGGTGAACTTGGTCTAACAATCGGTGCTGGAACTCAGGCAAACAAAGGAGAAAGACTCTTTGTTGGTGATAACGCAGGTAACGTAGATGTTGTCGGTGGTCGTTATTTTACCGACTTAATGGTTCATGCACCGGGAACAGTCGCTTCAGTGACAAACCCAACGACTGCTGCAAATGGATTTGTTGCAATATTAGATCAAAGCAGAAAAGTTGACCAATGGAATGTAGATAATTTAAGACTAGATGGAAATACATTTTCATCCACAAATACGAATGGTGATATTAACATAGATCCAAACGGTTCAGGAGAGATTGTTATACCTGATGATACTTTCTTATCTTTTGGTGCTGGTAAAGATTCAAAAATTGAATACGATGAGAATGGAGACGATCAGTTAAAAATTACTGGTGCTGACGTAAATGTTGACATTTCAACTCAGTCAAACAGTGCTACAACTGGTGCTTTGATAGTAGATGGTGGTGTTGGAATTGAGAAAAACTTGAATGTCGGTGGAAATATTAATATTACAGGTATCACTACATTTAATGATCATCTTAAACTTCCTGATGGTAAAGAAATACGATTAGGAACTGGAAATGATCTAACATTAGTTCATAATGGAACAGATACTGTTGCCACTAATACCACAGGTGATTTAAACATCACTAACACAGGTGATGATATTAATATCACAGCAGCTGATGATTTTGTTGTTAAGGTTCAGGGTAGTGAAAATGCAATCACTGCTATAGGTGATGGTGCTGTAAGTCTATTCTTCAATAATGCAGCTAAAATTGCAACTCGTATAGATGGTGTTGAGGTAACAGGAACAACTGACACAGATAACTTAGTCGTATCAGGAGTTGCTACAGTTGCATCAGCAAAGATATCAGATTTAACTTCTGGTCGTGTTGTGTTTGCTGGAACTGATGGGGAATTACAAGATAGTGGAAATTTAACATTCGACGGAACTGATTTAACAGCAGCATCAGCAAAGATATCTGATTTAACATCTGGTCGCGTTTTGCTTGCAGGTGGTTCAGGTGCAGTTCAGGATAGTGGTAATCTAACATTCAACGGAACTAAGTTAACTGTTACAGGAAATGCTCAAATTACATCAGATCTAGATGTTGACGGTGGAGCAAATATTTCTGGTGGTGAATCAGTTCTTTCTTCTGCTACAGTAAGTGATCTTACAGAGAATAGATTAGTAATTGTAGGTACTTCAGGTGCCCTAGAAGATGATGCAAACTTAACATTTGATGGATCTCAACTATCAGTTGTTGGTATTATCACTCATGTTGGCAAGATGGTCAACACAGGTGGTATAGAAATAGATAGTGTTGGTATTTCATCAAATATAATATCTACAAGAGCCGGTGCTGGAGATCAATTATTTATTGATCCATTCCCAACTGGTGGAAGTAACGAAGGAACAGTTATCATCAAAGGTGACTTACAGGTTGATGGTACAACAACCACAGTCAACTCAACCACTGCTACTGTTAATGATCCAATCATGCGTGTTGGTGATGTAACAAGTGTCAGAACTGTAATGACAACTGTGAACAGTGGTGCAAACACAATCGTCATAGATTCAGTCACAGGATTACAAACTGATGATATTGTCGCAGCAACAGGAATTCCCGGTAACACTACAATTAGTTCAATAAACACAGGAACTAAAACTATTACTATCAGTAATAACACAACTGCGGGAATAAGCACAGCAACTCAATTAACTATCACTCACGCGAAGGATACTAATACTGACCGTGGTATTTCGTTTAACTACAATACAAGTTCTGGAACAGCCAATAATAAACTTGGTTTCTTCGGTATGGATGATAGTGAGGTGGGTGCAGATGGAAGCAGAGTATGGACATACGTGCCAAATGCAACTAATACTGCTGAAGTAATTACAGGTACAAAAGGTTATCTTGATATTAAAGGTATTTACTATCAGTCTGGTGATTTTTCAACTCATGGTGTTGTATATTTTGACAGCACTGGATTACAAAACTCAACTACTGCACCAAGTGCTGCCACATTCACCTCTACTCAACTCTTAACAGCAGTTACAGAGATTGCTATTACTTTAGGTAGTGCACAAGCAGTTACTGCTGGTGATTTAGTCACTCAAGCAGGTGGTGGATCACAGCAAGGTGTTGTTAAAACATCATCAAACTCAACCACAGTTACATTGATTGGTGTAACTGGAACATTTAATACTTCTGCTGATTTGATATTAAATGGAACTGGCACGGGTAAAACACCTTCCGCTGTTTCAACTACATACACTAGTAAACCTACATGGACAACGACGATCGATGGGGGTACGTTCTAGCCTAAAAAATTATGAATTCACAAAATAATGATGTTGATGTTAACACTTTGATTAAAATTTACAATCAAAAAATATCAACACTTACTAACCAAAATATACTTTTGGAAGCAAAATTGACAACTGTAATGACAGACTTTAATGATGAAAAAACAAAATTAGCCGCACAGGCACTTGAATGGCAAGAAAAATACGAAAACTTAGCATCTGAGG
>TARA_B100000963_G_scaffold101349_1_pt1 | contig 29174 bp, 28 predicted proteins | sample TARA_B100000963 | Tara Oceans TARA_B100000963 (sample SAMEA2622097) | marine metagenome | biome: marine biome (ENVO:00000447); feature: surface water layer (ENVO:00002042); material: "saline water (ENVO:00002010), including plankton (ENVO:xxxxxxxx)" | depth 5 m | reverse complement strand
ATTTTCTCTATCTCTTTTTTTTTACCACATGCTAAAAAAATACTGTCTCCTATTTCTGCTTTACAAATTTTCATAAGCTCTTTGAGAGAGTCCTCGCTAAAAAATTTTCCAATAGGTCCTTTTCCTTTTATTTCTTCATCTTTTTCTATTGTAAAATATGCTAGTCCAGATGCACCTTGTTCCTTAGCCCATTTATCAATATTATCAAAGAAACTTCGTGGCTTGTCTTTTGTTTTTTTAGTAACTATTCCTCTCACTAATGAACCTGATTTGACAAGTTTTTTAAATATTTCAAATTTGATATCCTCTCTTGTAAAAAGATTTGTAAGATCGTGAATAATTAATGGATTTCTTAGATCAGGTTTATCTGTGCCGTATTTCATCATAGCATCTTCATAAGAAATTCTTGGAAAAATTTCATTTGTAATTTTTTTTGATGAAAATTTCTTAAATAAGCTAACCATTAACTTTTCTACTACCCTAAAAACATCCTCTTGTTCTACAAAAGACATTTCTAAGTCTAATTGATAAAATTCTCCTGGACTTCTATCTGCTCTAGCATCTTCGTCTCTGAAACAAGGGGCAATTTGAAAATACTTATCAAAACCTGAGACCATGATTAGTTGTTTAAATTGCTGTGGAGCTTGGGGAAGTGCATAAAATTTACCTGGGTTCAATCTGCTTGGAACTAAAAAATCCCTTGCTCCCTCAGGACTTGATGATGTAAGGATTGGGGTTTGAAACTCCAGAAAACCCAAATTAAGCATTTCAGCTCTTATAAAAGAAATAACTTTAGATCTTAGGATGATGTTATTATGCATTTCTTCTCTTCTAAGATCAAGAAATCTATATTTAAGTCTAATATCTTCTGGATAATCCTGTTCACCAAAAACTGGCATTGGTAGTTCTTTTGAATCAGATAAAATTTCTACAGATTGAATTGAAATTTCTATTTTACCAGTTACTAATTCTAAATTTTCTGTAGCACTAGATCTTTTAACAACTTTTCCAACTATTTTTAAAACACTTTCTGGTTTTAAATTTTCCAAAACTGGAAAAAATTCATTATTATTTTCTATTACACACTGAGTAATACCATGATGATCTCTCAAATCTATAAATAGCAAATTGCCATGATCTCTCTTTCGATGTAACCAGCCAGATAAATGAACTTTTTTATTGATGTCTTTTTCACCAAGTTCTGAACAATTATGTGATCTATATTTATTCATTGATTTAATACTTTTTTTATTAGATTAATATTAATTGATTTACCAGTAGATAAAGATAATTCATCTACATCTTTAAGAAATTTAAACATTTTTTCGTAGGATCTATCAACATTATTAATTATAAAATCTGTTAATTTTGGACTAACCTTAATTTGCTTATCAGAAAGTGATTTTGTGATTATAACCTTTAAGAGATCATCAGTAGGAAGTTCAATACCTATAAAAATAAAACTATTAATTCTTGACTTTAAATCATTCAATTTAAAATTAGTATTTTTAATTGAATCAACAGAATTTATTAATATGTAATTATTTAGAAGTTTTGATTGATTTAAAATTGAGTAAAAAAGATTTTCATCAATATCCTCATTAAATGCATCAATTATTAAGCATTCAATATGATTTAAGTCTTCAATAGTATTATTATTTATATCTTTTGCATCAATTAATTTTATCTTATCAATTTTTTTTTCTAAAATTTTTGAGAGATGTGTTTTTCCAGATCCATTTTCTCCGAAAATATTTAACCAATTACCTGGCCAGTGAGGCCAGCTATCAATAAGTTTAAAAGCTGAAAAGTTATTATTTGAGACAAAAAAGTCTTGCTCATAATATTTTTTTGAAAATGGAAATTTAAAGGTAAGCTGATCCATATTTAAAGTGAATGAATAAACCATTGATCATTAACGTATGATAATTCAATTTTTTCAATTTTAAGTAAATTAATTATTTTATCTAATTTTCCTAAGTATTTAATCCTCAAATTAACATAATCCCTATTGAATTCTTGAACAAAAATATTTTCTATCAAATCAATATTTTGAATTCTAGAATTTAATAAAACTAGGTTCATGCCTTTATTTAAATTTAATTTCACATTTAAAAAAGACGGAGTCCTAATATCAATCAAATTTTGTGATTTTACTAAATTTGTTATTTCGTCTTTTACATCATAAATTATTTTTTCATTGAAATTTTTTTTTTCAAATTTATCTTTTTTTAATACAAAACTTTTTGATATAATTTTTCCTTGAATTTTTGCTTTTAAGTAAATTTTTTCTTTATTCGAATTATTATTTTCTATCAGAATTATAGCTATATTTTTTTTCAAATATTCTTTAAACAAAGAGTTGATATCTAAGTCCAGTAAATTATTTCTAGAATTATTAATTTTTTGAATTATTTCAATATTTTCAATAGGTAAGATGAATTCGATTAAATCATCTTGTTCAGACAGCTTGTTCCAATTTTCGTAAAAATAATTATTAGAAAAAATATAAACCTCATCGTTATTTAATAAAATTGGTAAAATATAAAAATCTTTATCTGTTATATCTGAATAAGAAATCCCTTTTTTATAAAATAAATCGTGTATTTTATCTTTATCAAAAGTAACACTAAAATTTATCTTACTGTTTTCTTCATTAGTATTTTCTGAAATATTATAATATGTTACTAAATTTTTAATATCTAAAAAACTTATTCCTGAAACTTTTGGCAAATCCTCCTTCATTAAAACTCTTTTAATTAATTGATTAAACCCTTTTTGTATCGCCTGATTAGCCAATTGATTGCTTGAGATATTTCCCTTTCTTTCTAGATCAATATTATTAACATTAAATAAATTATTTTCTGATAAAAGATTTCCAGTTTTAAAAAAAACAATTAAAATGAGTATAATTTGTTTAAATATTTTCATAAAAATTAAATATCAATTTATAAATGAAAAAATACGAAAATAGTTATAAAAAAAGTGGTGTAAACATTCCTTTAGCTAACAAGTTGGTTAGATATATATCTCAAATATCAAAAAAAAATGTCAAAAAAATGAGATCTAGTTCTCTAATAGATGAAATTGGAGGTTTTGGCTCTTTGTTCGACATCAGTAATTTTAAAATAAAAGATCCTGTAATAGTATCGTGCACGGATGGTGTTGGTACTAAACTAGATTTATGCAATAGATACAAAAAATTTGATACAATTGGAATAGATTTAGTAGCAATGTGTGTTAATGATTTGATTGTTCAAGGTGCTAAACCTCTTTTTTTTTTAGATTATATAGCACTAGGAAAATTAGATTTAGCTAAAACTAAAAAAATATTAAACGGTATTTTTAAAGGTTGTGAATTATCAGATTGTAAATTAATTGGTGGTGAAACAGCAGAAATGCCTGGAATTTACTCTAAAAGTAAATTTGATTTAGCTGGGTTTAGTGTTGGTATAGTTTCAAAAAAAAAAATTTTAAGCAAAAGTAAAGTTAGGACGGGAAATGTTGTTTTAGCAATTCCGTCTAGCGGAATACACTCTAACGGCTTTTCACTTGTTAGATCAATTCTAAAAAAATATAAAATACCAAAAAATTTGAGAAAAGAACTTTTAAGACCAACGAAAATTTATTCACGAGAAATTTTAAAACTTACAAAAAATAATTTAATTAATGCTGCAGCTCATATTACTGGGGGTGGTTTGGTAGAAAATTTGATTAGATCAATACCCAATAACTTTACCTTAAATTTAGATCTCTCAAAAATTAGAATACCTGAGATTTTTAAATGGTTAAAAAGTAAAAATATTCCTGACCAAGAGATGATGCGTACTTTTAATTGTGGTGTAGGATTTTGTATTATTGTTCATAAAAAAAATATTTCTAAAATTAAAAAAATATTTTCAAAAAAATATCGGCCTTATGAAATTGGATTTATTTCTAATGACAAAAATAAAATAAATTTAATAAATTCGTTTAAATGGTAAAGAAAAAAACCTGCATTTTTATTTCAGGTCAAGGATCAAACCTAAGAAATTTGATTTATCGTTCAAGAGATAAAAATTTTCCAATTAAAATAAATCTTGTAATAAGTAACAAGAAAAATGCAAAAGGTATTAACTATGCAAAAAAATTTAAAATTCCGTATCTTTATGTAAACACACGCTTGAATAATTATGAAAATAAAATTTTATTTAATCTTAGAAAGTATAAAATATCTTTCATATGTTTAGCAGGATACATGAAAATAATATCAAATAAAATAATAAGTAGATTTGAAAAAAAAATTATTAATATTCATCCATCGTTACTCCCTAAATTTAAAGGACTTAATACTTTTGAAAGAATATTAAAAAATAAAGAAATTAAAACTGGGTGTACTGTTCACTTTGTTAATAAAAAGTTAGATGATGGAAAGATTATTGTAAAAAAACATTTTTTTTTAAATTCTAATGATAATGAAAACTCTCTTAAGCAGAAAACTCATGAGCTTGAGTATAAAGCTTATCCTGAGGCAATTATTAAAATTTTTAGATATCGTTAACTTTTAAAAAAAAATTCTATTTCTTTTTCAGCATTTTCAACAGAATCTGAACCATGAACTGAATTTTTATCTATTGAAATTCCATATATTTTTCTGATTGTATTTTCATCAGCATCTTTAGGATTTGTTGCTCCCATTAATTTTCGATTAGCTAGCACGGCGTTTTCACCCTCTAAAATCATAACAACAATCGGGCCTGATGATAGGTAAGAACATAAATCGCTATAAAACGGTTTTGATTGATGGACTTTATAAAACTCAGCTGCTTCATCTTTATTAATATGAATTTTTTTACTATCTTTAATATTCAATTTATTTTTAATAAAAATATTTTTAATTTTTTCTGTAAGATTTCTTTCTACAGCATCCGGTTTAATTATTGACAGCGTCTGCTCTATATTACTCATAATTTTCTTCTACAAGTTCATTTAATAGTCTCACACCAAAACCAGTTGCGCCACCGGAATTCAGCGATCCACCATATTTTGAGAATGCCATGCCAGCAATATCGAGGTGAGCCCAAGGTGTGTTATTTAAAATAAATCTTTGTAAAAATTGTGCTGCAGTTGTTGATCCTGCTCCACCAACATAATTAATATTTTGCATATCTGCATTTTTTGAATTTATTAGTTTATCGTAATTTTTATGTAAGGGCATTCTCCATAATTTTTCTTCAACTTTGTTTCCAGCATTAATAATTTGTTTTGATAATTTCTCATCGTTAGAAAAAAGACCTGCATACTCAGATCCAAGGGAAACAATAATCGCACCTGTTAATGTTGCTAAATCAATTATGAATTTTGGTTTAAACTTTTTTTCAGTATATGTTAATGCGTCGGCTAAAACCAATCTTCCCTCTGCATCAGTATTAAGCACTTCAATCGTTTTACCACTATATGATTTAACAATATCACCTGGCCGCTGCGCAATACCACTGACCATATTTTCCACAAGTCCAACAACACCGACGGCATTTATTTTTGCTTTTCTCAAAGCTAGGGTCTTCATTAAGCCTACTACAGCTGCAGAGCCTGCCATATCGTATGTCATATCTTCCATAAATTTTGCAGGTTTTAGAGAGTAACCACCTGTATCAAATGTTACACCTTTTCCAACAAAAGCTAATGGTTTAGAATTATTTTTTGCGCCATTCCATTCCATTGTAACTAGATAAGATCCTCTAACACTTCCCATGCCTACTCCTAATAAAGAGAACATACCAAGTTTTTTTAATTTTTTTTCATCTAAGATTGTAATTTTTAATCCAGTTTTTTTCAGATTAATTAATCTTCTTGCATATTCATCTGGATGTAAAACATTTCCTGGCTCAGAAACTAAATCTCTAGTAAAAAATGTTCCCTCTTCTATTGCATTAAATCTTAATTGGCTTTGAGCAGAAGGTTTATTTTTATTTCCAACAATATTTATAGAAATAACTTTATTATTTTTTTTTGTCTTATATTTTTTAAATTCATAAGATTTTAATTTAATTCCATGGATAAAATGAGCTAGAAAATTATTATACTTACCAACGACGCTATCGGAATTAATAAAATATTCATTACTTTTTCTTTGGTTTAACAAACCGTAGAATTCTGCACCTATGTTTTCAATATTTGAAAGTTGTAATTTATTCTTTATTACTATTAAAATAATACTTTTCTTTGAACTTATCTCAAAAGTGAATATATTTTTCTTTTTATCAATATTTTTGATTAAGTCATTAATGTAAATAAATTCCGTATTTGAAATAAATTTTTTTATAGTGTTGATGTTAAACTTTTCATCAATAAATAAGATTGTATTAGAACTTGTTTTATTTAATTCTTTTTTTGAGTAATCTATTTTGACTGTCATAATTTTTATAAATAATTTTTTTAGTTTGTGAACGGTATATAAGATTAAAACCTTTATTTTTCAACGTTAAATTAACCATAATTATACCACAGATTGAAATTAATTATAAGATGAACTAATTATACATTATATTTTATGCTTCAAAACAAAATTTATCAAAACTTCAGTATTGAAATTATCAAAACCTTCATGCTGATATTATTTGGTCTTTCCATGATCGCTCTAACAGTAAGAGCTGTGGGTTTTTTAGAACTGATGGTCGATAGCGGATATCCTGTTGATATTTATTTTAAATATTCGTTATTAAATCTTTTTGGAGTTGCGACTAAATTTATACCCTTTTCTTTTTTTCTAGCATTAACAATATTCATTATTAAACACTCAAACAATAGTGAGTTTTCAATTTTATGGACTTCTGGAGTAAAGAAAATAAAGATTGTTAATTTATTTGTTTTAATTGCAACTTTAATAATGCTTTTGAATTTAATTTTTTCTGTTTTTTTTACTCCATTCGCCTTAAATAAATCAAGACAGCTGCTGAGCAGTGATAAATTTAATTCATTTTTACCAACGATTAAAGAGCAGCAGTTTAGTGATACTTTTAAAGGATTTACTTTAATAGTTGAAAAAAAAATTGAGAATGAAATTAAAAATATTTTTTTATATGATAAGAATAATATTTTAAAAAACTTATCATCAAACGTATCTAATACTAAAGACACCACTATAATTGCAAAGAAAGGTATTGTGGATACTAAAAAATTAATATTAATCGAAGGAGTAATTATATCTTCAAAAAAGCAAGGAGAAAAAAACGAAATTATTAAATTTGATCAATTAAATATAAATTTAAACGAACTCTCTACATCTACAATTAAAAAACCTAAGCTTCAGGAATTAACAACATTTAAACTACTAAATTGTTTTCAAAAAGAATTTAATAGTGATTTTTGTAATACAAATTCTATAAAAGAAATTGTACCAAGTTTAAATAGGAGAATAATTTTACCTACATATATACCGATTATTGCTTTAATTTGCTCTCTAATGCTTATAAGTGCAAAAAGAGGAAGATTTGTACAAATTTTAATTTATTCAATGAATTTTACTTTAATATTATTCACTGAATTAGCATTGAGATATACTGGTTTAAATAATATCGTTTTAGCTTTTTATATTGGTTTGCCTATTATATTGATAATCTTTTTTTATTTTTATTTAATTTACAAATTCTCTGTTGAATTTAAACACATATGAACAAAATAATTTTAAATTATATATTGAAAAATTTTCTGAGTAAATTTTTAATTGTTTTTATAATTATATATTTCTTCGGGATAATACTTAATCTTTTTGAGGAGATTGAATTTTTTAAAAATGAAAATGTGAGTTTTGTAATTCCGCTGATTATGACAACAATTTTTATTCCAAGTTTACTTATCAAGATTTCTCCTTTCATCATATTTATTTCAAGTATGCTCTTCATTATTAATATTCGAAACAATCAAGATCTTTTGATTTTGAAAGTATTTGGATATTCTAATTTAAAAATTTTTTTTATTTTAGCTTTTACATCCTTCTTAATAGGATGGTCCTTACTATTTGTTTTTAATCCAATAACATCAATTATGGCCAAACAGTATGAAAGAACTAAAGCAACTTATTCTAAGGACATTGACCATTTAGTAACTTTTAATAAGAATGGTTTATGGATTAAAGAGAATCTCAACGGTTCTCAGAGGGTAATTACTGCAAAAAAACCTGAGGGAAAGAAGTTAATTGATATAACCATATTTAACTTAGACAATAACTCGAATTTGTTATCAAAAATTACTGCAAAAGAGGCAAATATTGAAAAAAAAGAGTGGGAACTCAGTGAGGTAATGGTATTTAAACCTGATAATGATATTTTGCTACCTGAAAAAATAGATGTTCTAAAAATTCAGTCGATTTATAATTATGAAAAGATTAATAATTTGTTTAAAAATTTTGATACTATGTCTTTCATAGATATTTTGCTCAACAAAAAAGAATTGAGTGAAAAAGGATATAATAATTTTTTTTTAAACCAAAGCTTACATACTATGCTTACACTTCCTTTTTTTTGTTTTATTATGACAGCAATTGCGTCGATCTTTACTCTAAATACTCTTAAAAAATCTGATAATTTAAAATATACATTTTTAGGTCTTATCACATGTGTAGTTGTATTCTATTTTAAAGATTTATCATTAGCTTTAGGTCAAACTAGTAGAATGCCGTTAATACTATCGATTTGGACTCCGGTTTTAACATTGAGCTTCTTTATTTTTATTGGGTTACTTCAAATAAATGAAAAATAAAATTTTATTAACGCTTTTATTAATCTTTTTTAAATTTCCAGTATACGCTGAAACTTTATTTATTGAGTCACAGAATATTTCATTAGATAAAAAAAATGGAACATCAATTTTTGAGAAAGAAGTAGTAGTTACAACACATGAAAAAGACGAAATTAAAGGTGAATACGCTGAATATAATAAAAAATTAGGGATTTTAATAATAAAAAAAAACGTTAAAGCAAAAGACATAAATAATAATTTAATCGAAACAGATTATGCAGAATATAATGAAATTGATAAAATATTGTTTACCCGTGGACCTACTAAAATCATAACTTCTGAAAAATATATAATTAATGGAAAAAATATTATAGTAGACGGCAAAAATGAGATTATCAAATCAGAAGAAAGCGCTTCAATTATAGATCTTGATAAAAATGAAATTTTTTTAGAAAATTTTGAATATCAAAAATCAAATAACATTTTTAGATCTGTAGGTTATATCAATTTTAAAGATAAAAATGATAATATTTATGAGCTTTCACAAATTTATATCGATACTAAAAAAAAAGAGGTTATTGGAACAGACTCTAAATTATATTTAAATGAGAAAGATTTTAAATATAATGAAAACAATAAACCAAGAATATTTTCAAATACAATAAAATTAGATCAAGATAAATTATCTTTTGAAAAAAGTATTTTTACTACATGTGATTATAGAAAAAATGATAAATGTCCCCCTTGGTCAATACAATCAAAAAAAATGCTTCATGATAAAATTAAAAAAACTATTTACTATGACCATGCTATAGTGAAAATGTATGATGTTCCAATTTTTTATTTTCCAAAACTTGCTCACCCAGATCCAACTGTAAAAAGAAGGTCAGGCTTTTTGCCGCCAACTTTTGCAAATTCAAAAAATTTAAATACAGAAATCAAAATTCCTTATTTTTGGGCAATTAATGACGATAAAAATTTTACTTTAGAAAGTTCGTTATACTCAACTGATCATCCGTTGTTAGTCGGAAAATATCATCAAGCCTTTGCAAATGCAGAACTAGTTTCTGATTTTGGCTATACAAAGGGATATAAAAAAGAAACATCGAAAAAGAAAAAAGGTGACAAATCTCACTTTTTCTCAGAATTTAAAAAAAAATTTGAGAGCGAGGAGACTGAGAGTGGTCTAAAAGTATCTTTAAAAAAAGTCTCTGATAATAAATATCTTAAATTGCACAAGATTGACTCAACGTTAGTTAACTACGAAGAAAGTCAATTACATAACGAGATAAATTTTACGCATGAAAATAAGAACTCATTTTTCGAATTAAATTCAAGCATAATTGAAACATTAAAAGATAATTATAACGATAAATATGAATATATTTTGCCAGAAATTACCTACGATAAAAACTTACTAGCTGATGAAAAATTAGGTAATTTAAATCTTACATCAAATTATATTTTTCATAATTATAATACAAACGTAACAGAAAATTTTTTTGTTAATGACCTTAACTGGAATTCCAACAATTTAATAAACAAGTTAGGTTTCAAAAATAAATTTTTAGCAAATTTTAGAAATATCAATTATGAAGTTAAAAATTTTGAAATAGAAAATAATGATATTTATAAAAATGATACAGTTAATGAAATATTTTCAGCATTTGGTTTTATGAGTGAATTAAACTTAGAAAAAATTAAAAATAACTATCAACAATATTTAAAACCTAAATTTCTATTAAGATATGCTCCTGGAAATATGAGAAAAGAACTTGATGGAACCAAACTTGATTATTCAAGTGCTTTTAGTATGGACAGGTTGATAAATAATAGAAACTTTGAAACAGGACTAACAGGTACAATCGGTTTTGATTATAATCGAAAGAAAAATAATAAAAATTTTGATTTTTCTGTTGCGCAAATCATCAGTGAGAAAGAGAATTCAAATTTACATGATAGATCAAGTATGGATGAGAAACTTTCTGACTTAGTGGGATCAGCAAGCTATAGTTTGAATGAAAATTTTAGCTTAAACTATAATTTTAATATAGATCAAAACTATAATGAAATAAATTATAATGAGTTTGGTTTAAATTTAAATACCAACAAATTAGATTTTAAATTTGATTATTTGCAAGAGGATAAACATGTAGCTAAAAATAATACTGAGGAATATTTTAAAACAAAAATAAATTATTCTAAAAGTGATAAAAGCTCGTTTTCTTTTTCAAATAAAAGAAGTTTAATAACTAATTCTTCTGAATTTTATAATTTAAGCTATGAATATTTCAATGATTGTTTAAGAGCTGGAATAGTGTATAGAAGAGAATTTTATCAAGACTCTGAGTTAGAACCTGAAAATTCATTAATGTTTAAAATAACTTTTACACCATTTGGGTCCGTTGACTCTCCTTCTTTTGTCCAATGATAAAAAAATTAGCAATATTTTTTTTTTATTTCCTCATATTTCCTAATAACCTATTAGCAAATTTAAATAACAAAATAATTTTAAAAATAAATAACGAGATAATAACAAGTTATGAATTGAAAAATAAAATTATTTCTACTTTAATTTTATCAAATACCGAAATTAACCAAGAAAATATAAACAAGCTAAAAAAGCAATCTTTAGAAAGCTTAATCAATAATAAACTAAAGTATTTAGAGATTTCTAAATATAAAGTTGAGTCAAATAAAAATCAGTTAAATAATTATTTAAATTCTATCTCCAAAAATAACTTGGAAAAGCTTAAAGAAGAATTTGAAGAATACAATTTAGATTTCAAAATGTTTGTTGAAGAAATTGAAACTCAACTAAAATGGCAAAAATTTATATATAATATTTATTCTAAAAAAATAATTCTTGATTACGAAGCAATTGATAAAGAAGTCTATAATTTAAATAAAAACTTAAATGTTGAAGAAGAACTTAATTTATCAGAAATTGAAATATTGAGGGGCAATAAAGCTGATAATGAGTCAATATCTAAATTAATTGAAAAAATAAATTCAATTGGTTTCGAAAAAGCTGCGCTTAGTGAAAGTGTCTCTAACACTTCAGATAAAAATGGAAAATTAGGATGGATAAGCAGTAAGTCTTTGAACGAACAAATATTTAAAAATGTAAACGGATTAAAGGTCGGTGAGATTTCTAAACCTATCATTAGAGCAGATAGTATTTTGATTTTGAAGCTGAATGATAGAAGAAAGCTTAAAAAAGAAAAAATAGATTTAACAAAATTAAAACAGAACTTAATAGATAAGAAAAAAAATGATTTGTTTAATTTGTACTCAAATAGTCATTTATCAAAATTAAAGAACTCTAGTTTTATAGAATATTTAAAATGAAAAAAAAAATTTTAGTTGTTGGTGGGGATTTAAACAGTATAAATTCTGAAATTATTTTTAAGTCCTGGCCAAAATTTAATGAATCTATAAAAAAGAGACTATATCTTATTTCAAATTATGATGTTTTAAGCAAACAACTTAAAAAGTTGGGCTACAGGATAAATCTTGTAAAGGTTAAAAATATTCATGAAAAAAACAATGATTTAAAACTAAAAGTTTTAAATATTGATCTTAAATCAAATAATATATTTAAAATTAATGAAAATGAAAATTCACGATTTATTTTAAGATCTTTGAATCTAGCCCATAACCTTGCATTAAATAAAAAAATTGCCGGGATAGTTAATTGTGCAATAGATAAAAAACTTTTAAAAAAATCAAATTATGGTGTTACCGAATATTTAGCATCAAAATGTAACATTAAAGATAACTCAGAAGTGATGCTTATACATAATAAGAACTTATCTGTTTCGCCGATAACAACACATCTCAATTTAAAAGATGTGGCAAAAAAAATTCAAAAAAAAACGATAATACAAAAATTAAAAACAATAAATATTTGGTATAAAAAAAAATTTAAAAAAAAACCAAAAATAGCTGTTTTAGGCTTAAATCCACATAATGGAGAATTAAAAAAAAATACTGAAGAAAAAAAAATTATTATACCTGCACTTAATAAATTAAAAAAATTTGGTTTAAATTTAAAGGGGCCTGAAGTAGCGGATACAATTTTTATTAATGATTATAAAAAGTATGACATTATTGTTGGGATGTACCATGATCAAGTTTTAGCTCCATTCAAAACTTTATATAAATTTGATGCAATAAATATTACTTTGGGTTTAAAGTATACAAGAGTTTCCCCTGATCATGGTGTTGCAAGAAACTTAATTCTTAAAAAAAAATCAAATCCTTTAAGTTTTATCAGGTGTATTCAGTACTTGAATAGTATTTATTAATGAAATATCCAAAAAAATCCCTCGGTCAAAATTTTTTAATCGATAAAAATATAACTTACAAAATAATTAATTTATTGAACTTAAGTAACAAAAATATAATTGAAGTTGGTCCTGGACGAGGTGCTCTTACTTCTGAAATATTAAAGAGGAAACCTAAATCGATAATTTTAATAGAAAAAGATAAAGATTTAGCAAAAAATCTTGCTAATAATTATATAAATAATAAAAAAATAATTATTTTGAACAAAGATTTTTTAAAATTTGATTTAAATAGTTTAAAATCAAAATTTATTATTATCGGAAATCTTCCTTATAATATTTCATCACAAATACTCTTAAAGATAATTAGAGAGGATAATTTCGCACAAAAATTTAATGATTTAATTTTTATGTTTCAAAAAGAATTAGGTGAAAGAATTATTGGGAAATTCCAATCAAAAAATTATGGAAGACTCTCTATAGTTTCTAACTACAAACTTAATGTTATAAACAAATTTTTAGTCTCACCAAATTGTTTTTTTCCGAAACCTAAAGTGAATTCAATGGTTATTCATTTCAAGCCTAAGAAAAGGAAAAATAAAATTCAAAATTTCAAGAATTTAGAAAAAATTACTCAAATTTTATTTTCAAATAGAAGAAAAATGATCAACAAAAATTTAAAAAAAATACTTACTGAGAGAAAAATTAAACAGATACCTAATCTTAAAATTAATCACCGACCAGAAAATTTAAGTCCAGAACTATATTATAAAATAGCTGAATTATATGAGAGTGGCTGATTTATTTTTGTTTAATTGAATAATGTTTTCAATTTGTTTAAAACAAATTTCTAAATTTTTATTAATAATTATATAATCGTAATCCTCCCAGTGCTTTATATCAATCTCAAAAGATTTTAATCTTTCTTTTATCTCTTCTTCACTGTTTTGATTTCTCTTTATTAGCCTATTCTTTAATTCTTCTTTACTATCTGTAATTAGAAATATTTTGATTAAATTTAAATTAGAAAATTTCGATAATTGTTTTGTTCCTTGCCAATCTATATCGAATAATATGTCTTTTTTTAAAATAGTCTCATCAACATTTTTTTTTAAAGTGCCATAATAATTTTCAAATATTTTAGCATACTCATAAAATTTCTTTTCCTCTATGAGCTTCAAAAACTCTTTTTGAGAGACAAAATGATAATCAACTCCGTTAACCTCATTTGATCTAGGAGACCTTGTTGTTAAAGAGGTTGAGATTTCGAAATTTGGATATTTTTGTTGGATTTTTTTTGTTAATGTGGTTTTACCTACCCCAGATGGAGAAGACAATATAAGCATAATATTTTCTTCACCATTTCTCATTACAAAAACCTTAGTGCAATAAACTAGCTTGATTTACTCTCGATAAACTTGATTGCATCTCCAACGGTTAAGATCTTTTCTGCTTCACTGTCGGAAATTTCTGAGCCGAATTCCTCTTCAAAAGCCATCACTAACTCAACTGTGTCTAAACTATCAGCACCGAGATCATCGATAAAACTAGCTTCATCTGTAACTTTTTCTTCTTCAATACCTAGGTGTTCTGCAACTATCTTTTTTACTTTATTTTTAATTTCGTCTGCCATTAAATCCTTTCATGTAATTATTTTCTTAATAGATTAATAATTGAGATTGTCAAGCCATATACATTCCGCCATTAACATGAATTGTCTCTCCGTTTATATACCTTGATAGATCCGAAGCTAAAAAAGCCACACAATTTGATACATCTTCGCCTGTTCCAAGGCTTCCAGATGGTATTTTACTTATTAAGATCTTTTTAAAATCTTCGTTAATTTTATCTGTCATTTCAGTTTTAATAAAACCTGGGGAGACACAATTTATGTTAATATTTTTTTTTGCATATTCTATAGCTAATGTTTTGGAATAACCTATTATTCCAGCTTTTGAAGCTGCATAGTTTGCTTGCCCGAGATTTCCAGTGTGTCCAACTACAGATGTAATATTAATTATCTTACCATATTTTTGTTTTAGCATCTTTTTTATTGCAAATTTGCAGAGCAGAAAACTTGAGGTCAAATTAATATCTAAAACTTTTTTCCAATTTTCCTCTGTTAATCGAATTGACAAATTATCTTGCGTAATACCAGCATTATTTATTAGAATATCTAAGCCTTCCAGTTTTTTACAAACTTTTTCAATAAATTCCTCTATTTTATTATGTTCATCTAACTTAAATTTCTCTATTTTAATTTCTGGGAATTCTTTTTTAATTTGATCTAATTTCTCATCTTTAGTGCCACTAGCAACTATATGTGCTCCTTGCCCATAAAATTTACTGATCAAGCTTTTGCCAATCCCTCCTGTGGCACCTGTTATCAAAATTTTTTTATTTTTAAAACTCATTTTTCAAATCTTCAATATCATTTAACGAATTAACTGAAAAGTTTTTTACATTTTCTAATGTACGCTTTACCATGCCACTTAAAGCTTTTCCTGGACCTATTTCTATAAAATTATTTACACCATTTTCTGACATTTTAATTATGCTTTCCCGCCAACGTACAGATGAAAAAATTTGATTAATTAATAATTCTTTTATTTTATTTGAATTTGTTTCAACATTTGCATTTACATTATTTATTATTTCAACTTTAGGATTATTAAAATTAATGGTATTAATTTTATCTTTCATTGCTTCTGCGGCGGGTTTCATTAATGTGCAATGGAAAGGTGCACTCACTTTTAAAGGAATAGATTTAATTTTTTTTTCTTTTAGTAAGGATTTTAATGATTTAATTTCATTTGTATCTCCACTCACGATAACTTGACCTTTGGCATTATCATTCGCTATTTCGCACACACCATTTTTTTTTGATTGGTTTATTAGATTAATTATTTCTTTAATTTCCATTCCTAAAACTGCAATCATATCTCCTTCTCCTACAGGTACTGCATTTTGCATTGCTTTTCCTCTTTCGTGCAGAAGGTATATTGCATCACTAAATTGAATAGCTTCCGCACATACTAATGCAGTATATTCCCCTAACGAATGTCCAGCAAAGTATTTAAATGAACTTATATCAAATTTTAGACTATTTTTAAGCACCTTAAAAATTGCATAGCTTACTGTTAAAATTGCTGGTTGAGTATTTTTTGTTAATTGTAATTCCTCTGGTGGGCCTTCTAAAATAATTTTAGTAATTGAATAATTTAATCTTTCGTCTGCAATTTTAAAAATTTCTCTTGCCTCTTTGAAGTTCTTGTAAAATTCAGACCCCATGCCAACTAATTGTGATCCTTGACCTGGAAATAATAAAGCTTTCATTTTTAAAGTTTATTTAACAATAATTAATGTTGATATATATACTGTTTATAGTATAAACCACTTTTTTATAAATAAATAAAATATATAATTACTGCAAAATTTATGGCTTTTTACGAAAATACAATAGTCGCTAAACAGGATTTAGCTAAAAATGATATAAATAAAATGAGGGATAAATATAATGATTTAATAAATAACTCCTCTGGCAAGGTAGTTAAAATTGAAGAATGGGGTGTGCTTCATTTATCTAAAAAAATTAATAAAGATAAAAAAGGTTTTTATATACATTATAAATTTGAGGGAGATAAAAATACTTTATCTGAAGTGCAGAAGAAAATTAAAGTGGATAGCTCAATAATAAGATATTTAATAGTCAAGTATGATAAGCTAGACACTGAGACAGAATATTTTAAAAAAACTAAGTAATTAATATGAAAAGAAAAAAGAAATTTCAAAAAAAAGGGGTAAATACTTTAAACAAACTAAGTTTATTCCAAAAAAATGATGGTAGATTCTCTAAAAAGTGCCCATTGTCAGTAAAAAATGCCCCGGTTATTGATTATAAAAATATTTCATTACTCAAAAAATATGTTTCAGATAACGGTAAAATAATTTCTTCAAAAATAACCTCTATATCATTTAGTAAACAAAAAAAATTAGCTAGAGAAATCAAAAAAGCTAAGATATTAGCGCTATTATAAAATGGAAATAATTTTATTAGAAAATATTATTAATTTAGGAAAAATTGGAGACAAAGTAGTTGTAAAAAATGGTTATGGAAGGAATTTTTTATTAAGACAAGGAAAGGCTTTAAGATTTAATAAAGAAAATTTAGAGTTTGTTGAAAAGAAAAAAAATGAACTTAATAAAAAAAATAACGAAATTAAGAAACAATTCATAGAGATTTCAAAAAAATTAAATAATAAAACTTTTGCTTTTATTAAAGAAAGTAAAGAAAACGGTGATTTATACGGATCAATAAAACCCAAAGAAATTACAAATTTTATTAAGGAAAAAACTGAATGCTCAGTTAGTCCTTCTCAAATAAACTTAAAAGATGAATTAAATAAACTCGGCGTATTTGAAGCAGAAATTATTTTTCATCCTGAGGTAAAAGCAAAAATTTCAATTAAAATAGACAAAATTTCATCGAAATAACTTTTCCACAGAACTATAAAATAAGTGTGTAAGTTTTATCTTTAAGAAACTTAGTTTTAGCTTACTATATTTACTGTGAGTGAAATTAAATCCACAATTAAAAAAAATAATGATAAACAGCCCTGCAATTTAGAAGCTGAGCAAGCTCTACTTGGCTCTATTCTAGTTAACAATGATATAATCGATGAAATATCAAATGTTGTAAATCCTCATATATTTTACGATCCATCTCATGTGAAAATTTATGAAGTTATAGAAAGTTTAAATAATAAGGGCATGATTGCTAATCCAATTACATTAAAAAATTTTTTTGAAAAAGAAAACATTCTTAATGAGGTAGGAGGCACAGAATATCTTGTGAAACTTACTAGATTTTCCGGTTCTGTTAAACAAGCTGGTGATTATGCAAAAATTATTCATGAAATGTATTTAAGAAGAGAATTGATATTAATTTCCGATACACTTAATTCTGATACTTTAAACGCAAATTCAAAAGAACTTAATTCCGAGGCTATAATTGAGAGCACTGAAAAATCATTATTTGATTTAGCGGAAAGAGGGTCTTTCTCTCAATCATTTTTAAAATTTAATAAAGCTTTAGATCAAACTATTGAAATGGCTACATTGGCAATGCAAAATGACCAAGGTATTGTTGGTGTGCCTACTGGATTGACAGAATTAGATCAAAAGCTTGGAGGGCTACACAAATCAGATTTGGTAATTTTAGCTGGAAGGCCTTCAATGGGTAAAACAGCCTTAGCTACAAACATCGCCTACAACGCAGCACAAAATATTATGAAAAGAGAGGAAAAATCTAGTGTAGCTTTTTTTTCTTTAGAAATGTCATCAGAGCAACTTTCGACTAGAATTTTGTCTGAGCAAGCAAGAATTAAATCTGACGATATTAGAAGAGGGAAAGTAACTGAGGAAGAAATAAATCGATATATTGAAACGTCAAGAAATATTTATAATCTTCCATTGTATATTGATGAAACTCCAGCAATTACTATTGCCGCTTTAAGCAATAGAGCTAGAAGAATAAAAAGATTATTCGGATTGAGTTTGTTAGTAGTGGATTACATTCAATTAATGAGGTCAAATTCTAATAAAAATGATAACAGAGTCCAAGAAATATCTGAAATAACTCAAGGCCTTAAAGCTTTAGCTAAAGAACTATCTGTTCCAGTATTAGCTCTGTCGCAATTATCAAGAGCTGTAGAGCAAAGAGATGACAAACAACCTCAATTGGCTGATTTAAGAGAGTCTGGATCAATTGAACAAGATGCTGATGTAGTCATGTTTGTTTACAGAGAGGAATATTATTTGGAGAGAAAACAACCGAAACTAGGTTCGATTGAGCACGCAGAATGGCAATCAAAAATGAACGATGTGAACGGGTTAGCTGATATTATATTAGGCAAGCAAAGACACGGTCCAACAGGTACCGTAAAAGTTGAGTTTGAGGGTATTTATACAAAATTTAAAGATTTATCTAAAAACTAGTCTTAAATTTACACTTTTGAAATAATAAAATTAAGATATATCTAGAGTATTCTCATGTTTAGTTATATTTACAGAAAAATAATTATTGATTTCTCAAAAATTACATTATTTTTTTTAGCTATTTTAGTCAGCTACTCATTATACCAAGCTAAAAACTTTAATCTAGACGCGTCTTCTGACGCCTTGCTGCTAGAGGGTGACCCTGACTTAAAATATTTACGTGAAATCAATCAAACTTACGGTTCAAAAGATTTTTTAGTTTTGACTTACTCTCCAGTTGCGAGTTTTACAGAAAAAGAAACTATTCTAAACATTCAATTACTTAAATCAAAAATTGAAAAATTATCTTGGGTGGACAGCGTAATTACTATTATAGATGTCCCTTTGCTCAAAAGTACCGATGAAGGCCTAATGGACAGATTAAAAAATTACAAAACTTTGGCTTATCCAGAAATTGATAGAAAAAGAGGATTTGATGAAATTATAAATAGCCCAATTTATAAAAATTACGTTATTAGTGAAGATGGTAAAACTTCAGCTATTGTAGTTTATTTAAAAAAAGATGAGAGATTAGATGAATACGTAAAAGTAAAAGAAAAATATTACAGTCGATTAACAGACACAGGCTTATCAAAAGAAGAAAAAATCAACTATAAAAAATTTTTAAATGAGTACGAAGATTATAAAAATTTATATAATTTGAGAAATAGTCAAAATATCACTGAAATAAGGGATGTAATAACAAAATACGGAGAAAATGCTAAAATTTATCTTGGCGGAATTCCTATGATTGCAAATGATATGATGAGTTTTGTTAAAAGTGATATTGTTATATTTGGTATTGGTGTATTTATTTTTATCATTATCACTTTGTGGTTAATTTTCAGAAATATTAAATGGGTAGTAATGCCTTTAATGGGATGTGCCACCTCAGTAATAATTATGATTGGACTGCTAGGTTTATTAGGATGGAAAGTAACTGTAATCTCCTCAAACTTCATTGCTTTAATGTTGATTCTTAACATGGCAATGAATATCCATGTCACTGTAAGGTTTTTACAATTAAAAAAAGAATTTCCTGAGATATCAAAGTCAGATGCTGTTATTGAAGCAAGTAAAAAAATGATGCTTCCTATTCTGTACACAATACTCACGACAATTTGTGCTTTTTTATCTTTAATATTCAGTGGTATTAAACCTATTATTGATTTTGGTTGGATGATGACTTTAGGTTTAATAATATCTTTTTTTGTAACGTTTTTGTTATTACCTTCATTACTTAATCTTTTATCTTCTGAGAAAGAAATCTTAATTCAAGATACTAAAAGATCAATTATTACAACGTTATTAGCTTCATTTACAAAAAATAGTAAAATTATTTTATATGGCTCAACCGCATGTATTGTTTTTGTAAGTATTATAGGAATATTTAAACTTGAAGTAGAAAATAGCTTTATAAATTATTTTAATAAAGAAACTGAAATTTTTAAAGGAATGAAAAAGATTGATGAGGATTTAGGTGGAACTACTCCTTTAAACATAATCGTAAAGTTTCCAAAAAAAGAAAAAAATTTAGATAACAAAGATGATGAATTTGAAGAATGGGAAGAAGAAAATGAAAAAGAAGAAAAATCAAAGTATTGGTTCACTAGAGATAAAATGGATAAGATTATCAATGTGCATGACTATCTAGACACATTGCCGGAAGTTGGTAAAGTTTTATCTTTCGCTTCAATTTTAAGAGTTGCAGAAGACCTAAATAAAAAAGAATTACAAAGTTTAGAAATCGCAGTTCTCTATAGCAAAATCCCTGAAAATTTAAAAAAAGAAATTGTAACACCTTATATCTCTGTAGAAAAAGATGAGGCAAGAATAAGCTTAAGAATAAAAGACTCCTTAAAAGATCTAAGAAGAGATGAATTAATTAAAAAAATTGAAAATGATTTAAATAAAAAATTAGGTTTAAAAAAAGAGGAATATAAATTAGCAGGTGTTTTAATACTATTTAATAATTTATTACAAAGTTTATTCAAATCGCAAATTTTAACTTTAGGAATAGTAATGCTAGGTATTTTTTTAATGTTTTTCGTATTATTTAGAAATATTGCAATTTCTATAATAGGTGTTGTTCCAAATTTTATAGCTGCATTTTTTATATTAGGCATAATAGGATTACTTGGCATTCCTTTAGATATGATGACTATTACCATTGCGGCAATCACCATAGGTATAGCTGTTGATAACAGTATTCACTATATTTATAGATTTAAAGAGGAATTTAATAAGCTGAATGATTATGGCAAAACATTAGACAAATGTCACAATACTGTTGGTATAGCAATACTTAATACATCTATAACTATTGTGTTCGGCTTTTCAATTTTAGTGTTATCTAATTTTATCCCAACGATTTATTTTGGAATTTTCACAGGAATCGCTATGTTACTTGCAATGATTTCTGTTTTAACTTTGCTTCCAAAATTAATAATTTCAATTAGACCTTTTGGAAAAGAATTGAGTAATATTTAATGATTGATAGTTTATTAGATAAATTTAATTCTTTCAATTTATTCGATATTTTTTTCTTAATTATTTTGGTTTATTTCACGATTCAATGTTTTTTAAAGGGTTTTTCTTTAAGTTTAATTTCATTTATGAAATGGGTATTCTCAACTATAATAACGATCATCCTAGTTCCAAAATTTCAACCCAAAGTAAGTGAATTTATCGAGTCGGAATTTATAAATAATATAGGTCTAGCAGTGGCTATATTCGCTATCACGCTTTTTATAGCAATTCTAATTGGAAAATCTCTCAGCAAAGCTATTACCTGGACTGGTGTGGGTTCAATTGATAAAAGTTTTGGTTTATTGTTTGGTCTTTTTAAAGGATATATAGTAACGGTTTGTTTATTCTCAATTTTAAATTGGTTTTACCCTTATCAAAATTGGGGTATATCAGCAGAAGAAGCGATTTCTTTTGATTTGATTAATAAAGGAAGCAAAATATTAGTTGAAGAGTTTCCATCAAGTGAAGATTTTATCGACACAAAGGAAAAAATTGAAAAAATTTAGTTTTGATAAGTTAAGAGAAGAGTGCGGTATTTTTGGAATATCAAATCACTCAGATGCATCAGCTATGGTAGCATTAGGTCTTCATGCCCTACAACATAGAGGTCAAGAAGGTTGCGGAATAGTTTCCTTTGATGGAAATAATTATCATTCAGAGAAAAGACAAGGACTTGTAGGAGACCATTTTACAAATATGGAAACACTATCAAAACTTCCCGGGTCATTTGCTATTGGACATAACCGTTACTCTACCACAGGAGAAACTTCCTTAAGAAATATTCAGCCATTTTTTGCTGATTTACATTTAGGTGGTTTAAGTGTTGCTCATAATGGAAATTTGACTAATGCTCTCTCGCTTAGAGAAGAGTTAGTAAAAAAAGGAGCAATATTTAGAACTACAAGTGATACTGAAACTATTGTTCAGCTTATTGCGAGATCAAGTAGACAAAAATTTACCGACAAACTTATTGATGCATTGTTTCAAATACAAGGTGGTTATTCTCTTGTAATGATGACAAACAAAAAACTAATTGGCGTGAGAGATCCTTTTGGAATAAGACCTCTGGTAATTGGAAAGCTTAAAAATTCTTTTATATTTGCTTCGGAAACTTGTGCTCTTGATATTATTGGTGCAAATTTTGTAAGAGAGGTGGAGAATGGAGAAATTGTAGTTATAGAAAATAATTCCTTAAATTCTTTAAAGCCTTTTCCAAAGCAAAGGGCTAGACCTTGTATTTTTGAGTATATTTACTTTGCAAGACCAGATAGCTTAATTGATAACAAATGTGCTTATGAATATAGAAAAGATTTAGGATTTGAACTTGCAAAAGAAACTGATCTTGACGCAGATCTTGTGGTACCTGTGCCAGACTCAGGTGTGCCAGCAGCATTAGGATTTGCAGAAAAATCTAAAAAAAAATTTGAACTTGGTTTGATAAGAAATCATTACGTAGGAAGAACTTTTATTGAACCATCACAAAACATTAGAAGTTTAGGAGTTAAGCTTAAACTAAGTTCGACAAAAACAATTGTTAAGAATAAGTCAATTATTTTGATAGATGACTCCTTAGTTAGAGGAACAACTTGTCATAAAATAGTAAAAATGCTTTTTGAAAGTGGTGCGAAAGAAGTGCACGTAAGAATAGCCTGTCCTGAAATTAAATATCCAGATTTTTATGGTGTGGATATGCCGACAAAAGAAGAGTTGCTCGCGTACAAAAAAAATAATGATGAAATGTGTAAATACATTAAAGCTTCAACTTTAAAATTTTTAAGTTTAGAGGGACTTTATAAAGCGTTAATTAAAGAAAAAAGAAATAGTTCTTATCCTCAATTCAGTGATCATTATTTTACTGGAGAATATCCGATAAAACCTCAAGACAATTTGGGCAATATGAGATTTAAACAACTATCTTTATTAAGTGGAAAATCTAATAATTAATTAAAAATAAAAATTTTATTTTTTTTGTCTGCGTAAATAAAAGCACCATCGACTAGAATGGTATTTGTTGTATTTTTAGAAGGTAATTTCGAAGTTCCTATTAATTCTCCATAAATATCAAATTTTAAAAAGTATGAATTATCAAAAAAAATAAATAGCTGATTATTAATAAGCATAAATTTTTTTGGTTTAAGCTCTTTTTTTGAAATATTTAATAGAGTAAAATCAATATCATTTAAATTTTGAGAATAAATAATTTCACCATTTTCTATATTTATAGAAATTAAATAATTATTCTTTGAAATTAAAAAAATATATTTTGATATAACTATTGGATTAATTGAAGTATTAATATTTTTTTTAAATATTGTGGAGCCATTTAATGCATTTACAACGTATAAATCTTTATTGGTAGAAATTATAATTTTATTTTGATGAATTATAATTTCTTGTCCATTAAATAAATTACTTGGATTTACATCAAAAGATTTATTAAAATTTCTAAACCAAATTAACAATTTTTTATCATTTATTGCATAAAGAGAGCCGTAACTATTTAAAAAAAATACATTTTTTCCATCCGTTGCCAAATTATTTATAAAATCATTTTTAAAAAGTGTTTCTTCAGTCGGAAAAGTTTTAATTTGTTCCCCATTATTTTTATCAATAAAAAAAATATTATTGTTTTGATTTGCAACAACTAATGAATTATTTAATATTTTTAAGTTTGATTTAAATGGTATTTTGTAATTTTTAGCCCAAATTATTGACCTTTTTGTAAAATCATAGGCATATAAAAAACCCAAATTGTCTGAAATATAAATAGTATTTTTTTCTACAATTAAATTTAATTTCTTTTTTATCCTTTTATATTTATTTTTATAAAAATTAAATTTATCTACTATTTCATTTTCATAATTTGAGAATATGATAACATTTCCCTTTTCATCGCTCAAAATTGATAAACCGTTAATAAAAAATATTTCTTTGTTTAATTTATATCTGCTAATTTTTTTTCCTTTCAATAAAACTTTTTTATTATCGTCATATCTAAAATTAATAAATTTATTTTGATTACTATAAAAACTATCTAACCAAAAACTATTTTTAATTGGTTTATTGATAAAAAAATGAAATTTTTTTTTTAATGGAACCGTTTGGTCAAAAGAATTTGAGTCTTGAGTAATAATCTTAAAATCCTTAAATAATTTTTCATTTTCTTTAGTAATATTATTTTCATCTTCCCATATGCCAGATTTCTTATCGAAAGAACAATTTGTAATTAAAAATATAATAAGAATTATAAAATAATTCATTTTTTAATTAATAATTTCTGAAGCTAAAGATTTGAGACTTGAGTCTTTTTCTATTAGTTTTTGTAATATCTTTTTTCCAGAAATCTCCTTGGAAATATTAATTAAATATAAAGCTTTTTTGAAAAGAATTAAATCATTGTACTCATCTGAAAAATTCTTGCTTTCCAATTTTTTGAAATATTTAATCATTTTTTCATTATCTTTTATTAAATTTTTTTCTAGAATAGTATTAATAGCTAATAAAGAATAGAATCTATTACCATTAAAAATGATTTCCTCGAGACCTATTAGAGCTTCATCTGGTTTATCGTTACTTAAAAACATTCTGGATTTAATATATTTTTCGGAAAGTTTTAAATTTTCTTTTTTCTTATTTTCATTTAAAATTAAATATATTGAAATACAAACTATTATAACAAATATGAAAGTTATAAATAAATATTTATTTTTTTTAAAAAAAGATAAGAGCTTATCTTTTGTATTATTTTTATTATCTAAACTTTGATCCATTTAAAAAATGTTTTTTTGATGGAAATTTTGTTAATTTAACCTCTCTAGTATATTTTTTTACCGCTTTTTCAATTACTCTATTCAAATTCGAGTATTTTTTTACAAACTTAGGGTAAAAACCGCTTAATCCTAACATATCGTCCGTTACAAGTATTTGTCCATCACAATAAGATGAAGATCCAATGCCTATAGTTGGTATTTTAAGATTTTTTGTGATTAATTTTGCAGCTTGTGATGTTAAACACTCTAAAATTATTGAGAAAGCTCCTGAATTCTCAATTGATTGAGCTGTTCTAATTAATGAGTTTATTTCTTTCATATTTTTCCCCTCTAATCTAAATTTCTTTTTAAATTGTGGTGTATATCCTATATGTCCCATAACTGGTATTTTTTTTTTAACTAGATATTGGATAATTTTAAAATTATTTTTATAGTTCTCCAATTTAACAGCATCTGTTCTTGTTTTTTTAATAATTAATCTCGCATTCTTCAAAGCTTGTTTTTTGTTTTCATAACTGCCTTTTGGCATGTCTACAACCATTAATGATTTTTTCATTCCTTTTTTAACACTCAATGAATGTTGAATAATATTTTCTAAGCTAATCGCATGTGTGTTTTTATGTCCATAAAGAACATTTGCTACTGAGTCACCAACCAAAATAATATCACAATAATTATCTAAAACCTTAGCTATACTTTTTGAATAAGCTGTAAGACTAACAATTTTAGATTTATTTTTTTTTAAAATAATTTTTCTAATTTTTGAATTCATTATTCTAGTTCAATTGTACTTGGAGGTTTTGATGTTATATCATATACAACTCTATTAATTCCTTTCACATTATTCACAATTTTATTTGATATTCTATCTAAAAAATCTTTAGGAAAATTAAAGTAATCTGCCGTCATTCCATCATTAGAAGTTACAGCTCTTAATAAACAAATATTTTCATAAGTTCTAGAATCTCCCATAACACCAACTGTTTTAATCGGTAGCAAAGCAGCGTAAGCTTGCCAAATTTTATCATAAAGATTGTTTTGAATTAATTCGTTTATAAAGATGCTATCAGCCTCTTGAAGAATTTTTACTTTTTCTTGAGTTATCCTTCCAACTATTCTTATTGCTAGGCCTGGACCTGGAAACGGATGTTTAAAATTTATATTATCTACTAAATTTAATGATTTCCCTAAAATTCTTACCTCATCTTTAAAAAATTCTTTTAAAGGCTCAATAATTTTTAATTTCATAACTTTTGGAAGGCCTCCTACATTATGATGAGATTTTATCTTCGAAGTTTTGCTGCCAGATGATGATTTGCTCTCTATTATATCTGGATAAAGAGTTCCCTGAGCTAAAAATTTTACATTTTTATATTTTTTTGACTCTTTTTCAAAAATCTTAATAAAAGTTTTACCAATGATTTTTCTTTTTTTTTCTGGATCTGATATATTTTTTAAATTTTTAAAGAATATGTTAGATGCATTAATTAATCTTATATTTAATCCATATTTTTTTTTAAGAATTTTATAGGTAAATTTAAACTCATCTTTTCTCATCAAACCTGTGTCTACCATAATACAAATAAGTTTTTTTTTTATTGCTTTATTTATCAATAGTGCTGCGACACTGCTGTCTACACCACCAGACAAAGCGCAAATAACTTTACTATCTTTTACTTTTTTTTTTATTTCCTTTATAAGTCTTATTTTTTGAGAAGAAACTTTCCAATTTTTTTTTATTTTACAAATTAAAAATAGAAAATTTTTGAAAATTTGTTTTCCATTTTCTGTATGAGAAACTTCTGGATGAAACTGCACTCCATAAATTTTTCTTTTTGCGTTTTCAATAATTGTGAGTTTTGAGTCTTTTGTGGAAGCTATAATTTTAAAACTTAGAGGCAATTTTATTACAGCATCCTCATGGCTCATCCATACAGAATTTTTACTGAAAAATTTTTTAGTTAACAAAGATACATTCTTTTTAATTAGAAGAGCTCTACCAAACTCTCTCTTAAATTTAGATGGTTTTATTTTACCTCCAAATAATTTAGCGATTAGCTGTAAACCATAACAGATACCCAAAATTGGTATATTTTTTTCAAATATTTTCATTGGCACTGATTGGAATTTTTTTAATGTTACGGATGATGGACCGCCAGAGAATATAATACCTTTAATTTTGCTAAAATTTTTAATTTTTTTTAATTCTTCAGGCGTAATAATTTCAGAATAAACTCCTAATTCACGTATATTTCTTCCAATTAATTTTGTTAATTGTGATCCAAAATCAATAATTAATATCTTCTCTCTTTCAATGTGAAATTGCATCTATTTTTTAGATAATTTCTCAATTTCAATTTTTAATTTATTGTTTTTGTTGCAAAATTTATTGCAAATAAGATTTAATCTATTGTTGAGTTCTCTGCTTTTTTTGTAGTCTGATGAGGCTAATTTCAATTTTGCTAAATTGTAAATAGCTTCTTCATTTTTTGGATTTAACAACATTACTGTTTGAAGATTCTGTTCCTCTAGTTTTTTTTTTTCTAATTTATTAAATATTTTTGATAAATATAGATAAGATAGCTCACTTTTTGGATTAAATACTATGTCTTGCTCAAATTTGAACTGGGCTTCTTTAAATTTTTTATTATTAAATAAACTTACCCCCTCAGTAAAATATTTAGTATTAGCAAATAAATAGTTAGGAAATAAAGTAATAACTATTAGTAATTTTAAAAAATTTTTTTTCATAATTTATAATTAATAGTTTTTTGAGTAACCTCTACACTATGTACCATACTTTCATAAAAACCTGCTTTAGTAATTTTAATAAATTTTGCTCGTTGACTTATTTCATTTAGATTTTTAGCTCCAATGTAACCCATTGAAGATCTTAGACCACCTTGTAATTGATATATTATTTTTGAAACTTTTCCTTTATATTCAACTCTTCCTTCAACACCTTCTGGAACGAATTTTGATTTGTCTCTTTGTTTGCTTTGGAAATATCTATTGGCAGACCCTGCAGACATAGCACCTATTGATCCCATCCCTCTATATTGTTTAAATGTTTTTCCTTTAATCTTAAATTTCTTTCCTGGACTTTCGTCTGTTCCTGCAAATATTGACCCCATCATTATTGCATCTGCTCCCGCAGCTAGAGCTTTTGCTAAATCTCCTGAAAATTTTATACCACCGTCTGAGATAATCTTAATCTTTTTTTTATGAAGTTTTTTTTTAACATCAATAATTGCCGAAATTTGTGGCACCCCAATTCCGGCGACCATTCTAGTTGTGCAAATAGACCCCGGTCCTATTCCTACTTTTATTATATCAGCACCTGAATTGTACAATTTTTGTGCAGCCTCGCCCGTAGCAATATTACCTACGCATATAGGTATGGATTTAACTATTTTTTTTAACTTTGATAGAGTTTTTAAAACTTTTTCACTATGTCCATGTGCGGTATCAATTATAATTAGATCAACACCATTGTTAACTAAAGCTCTTGCTCTTTCTAGATCTTCATTACTGGTTCCTACTGCTGCTCCTGATAATAGGTTTTTATTTTTTACTTTTTTTACCTCTATAGATTGTTTATTTGAACTTAGATTGCGGTGAATAATTCCAATACCACCAGCTTTAGCTAATGCTATTGCCATGCTACTTTCTGTTACAGTATCCATTGCTGAAGATAAAAAAGGAACTTTTAAACGAATTTTTTTAGTAAGTTGTAAGCTTATATCTGTTTGCGCTGGAAGAATCTCTGAGTACCTTGGAAGAAGTAAAACATCATCAAAGGTTAATGCTTCTTTAATTGTTTCCATATAAA
>TARA_B100000963_G_scaffold1691_1_pt1 | contig 29327 bp, 31 predicted proteins | sample TARA_B100000963 | Tara Oceans TARA_B100000963 (sample SAMEA2622097) | marine metagenome | biome: marine biome (ENVO:00000447); feature: surface water layer (ENVO:00002042); material: "saline water (ENVO:00002010), including plankton (ENVO:xxxxxxxx)" | depth 5 m | reverse complement strand
TTGATTTCCCCCACCAGCGCACCGGATTCGTCTTTGCGCCAAACGGTTAGGGCCTTGTAGCGGCCACTGCGCGCAGCGTAGGCGTGGGCGGCAGCTTCGATGGCGCGCCAGTCGTTACCGGTTGCCAGTGCCACAGCATCGACGCCATTCATAATGCCTTTGTTGTGGGTGGCGGCACGATAGGGGTCTGCTAGCGCCAGGTCGTTGGCCAATACAATGCCGTCTCGCACTTGTTCACCACTGTAACCCTTGCCCTCGAGATTTTTGATGGGAATGAGCACTCGCGCGCGGGCGATGGCCCGATCGGTCAAGTTCGAAAGAATTCGCAAAAACACCTTGCCATGGGTCAGGGTCTCGACCAAGGAGGCGACGCCTTCACACATGGTATTGACCAGATTTGCGCCCATGGCGTCACGCGTATCCACCAGCAGATGCATGACCACCATTTGACGACCGTCATGTTCAGCTTGGTGGTGATAAACCTCGATATCTATCGCGCCGCCGCCGCGCGCCACCATCTTTGGATGCAGACTGTTGGCAAGCGAAAGAATGTCGGATTTACGCTCCATCAGGGCCTGCATCGCAGCCTCTGGATCGCCCTCGATTACCGATTGAACCTGGCCAATTAGAATCGGTGTAACGGGTTCGCAGGCGAAGCCGCCGCTTAGGCGCGCAAGGCGCGCGGCACCAGATAAACCGGCGACTATGGACGGTTCCTCTACAACCAGTGGAATAACGTAGTCGCGATTATTTATCAAAAAATTCAGCGCTACGCCCATGGGCAGACCAAACACGCCCACTACGTTTTCGATCATCTTGTCTGCAACGTTCACCTGCAGTTGATGATTAGCCGATACCAGCTGGTGCACGTCATCGCTGTTGAGAAGGCCGCGTTGGTGTAGCGCGGCGATTCGCTCGCCCACAGGCATCCGAAAAAAGTTTGCGATTCGCGAAGAACCGGTTTCCAGATCGGACGATGCAGAATTGGGATTACTGGGCGAGTCTGACGCCATGTTGATCCGTCTCCAATTTGGGGCAATAAAATCCGGCAGCTGTGGCTGCCATGCGAAAATCTTCGAGAACGTCGGTCCCTTGGGTCAGGTCGGCAAAAGCAATGCCAATGTCGCCGCCGCCTGCGCCACAGGGTTTGTAAACAAGCCCGAAAGCGGTGGCGATTTTAACCAACTCCTCGTGCTCTGCGGAAAATATTTTCAATTCCGCAGCTTTATCTAGATCCATTAGAGCCCGTTGATAAGCGCCGAGTAGGGTCAAGTTGGGGGTATTACAGAGATCGTTGCTGAGTTCACTCAGTCGCCTAAGTGGCTTGAGATCCGCCTGTCTGCGCCACTCATCAAAGTGGGCAATGTGATCGGTGGTTGCGGCACTGGTACCGCTCCATACAACTTGCCAACCTAACTTTTGGGGCCATGGTAATACGGCGGCTGCGGCGTTTTGAAAGCGAATCACACCGCCTGACCAACAGCTCGCAACATCCAAACCGCTGCCTTTGCCGCCTTGCCAATTGCGGTGAATGTCGAGTGCCTCCCGCACGGTGGCCTGTCGTTGCAGTCGTTGGGCCAAAGCGACGTAGGTCGCGGTGCATGCAGCTGCCGACGAGCCCAAACCGAGTTTATTGCCCCGATGGAAAAAGGCTGCCGTATCGGTCCGTACTTGCGTCGGCTCCAGGGCGCTATCCTTCAAGGAGCGGTAGCCCCAATGTTCCAGCGCCGTTGCTGTAAAGCCTGCACTGGCGTCTTTGGGTAACTCGTTACCTGCATGACGACTGGGTTCGCAATTAAAGCCCGCGCTACTAAAGTGCCAGTTGCTGTCCTGACTCTGAGAAACTTCGACAGATGCATAAGCGTTCACAGCCATCACCGCTGCGGGCGCCCCTGTCAGCACCGCGTACTCGCCGAATAAAACTACTTTGCCGGGCGCTACTACTCGCAAGGTGTCGCTGATTTTTTGTTCAGTCATCGATGACCCGAGCACCGTCACCCAGCGGGCAGTGCAGGATTTCAAGTACTCCGGGCACGTCTGATAAAGCTTGCGCGACCGCGGCGCGGCTCTCAGGCAGGCATACGGCCTTAATCTGGGGCCCGGCGTCGACGGTGAAAAAAACCGCTTCACCCTGACTTCGCAGTTCACGAATGCGGTCCATGCACGCAACGCTGGCTGGGGTCCAATAGCTCAGCGCTGGGCGGCTGGTCAGCATCAGGCTGTGCATCTTCAAACAACTGAGTTCGGCGACCGCCGCAAGTTTTTCGAAGTCCCGCTCGGCAATGGCAACCGAGGCCTCAGCGTAGTCGCTGTCAGCGCTGTGCAACCACTGATTATAAAACGGCGACGTTGCACGACTGCGCTCCATCCCCTCGGTCGAGCTCACATGTTTGGGTCCATGGCGGGTAATGGCTATCACCACCTCAAGGGGCCAGTGCTGCGCAGGCGCCAAACACTGCGCGTGCCAATCTGGTGGCACCAAGGCAACAAAGCCGCCGCATATAGAACGCGCCGCGCTGGCAGAACCCCGGCGCGCCCATTCAGAGCGAAGTGCTGAGTCCATTCCCAGTTTGCAATGCGCGTTGATGCCAGTGACCAGGGCAGCGAACCCGGCGGCGCTCGAAGCGAGGCCTGCGCTGGTCGGAAAATTATTGGTGCTGTCGACGCGCAATGGCGGCAGATTGAAGCGCGCTGTCATGGCTGCGATTAAAGTGCTGACCTTTGGATCATCTACCTGTTCGCCGTTTAATCGAAATTGATAACTCTCGCTGTCGCTGATTGTCGTAACCGCGCTCAATTCGGAGAGTGTGATAGACAGATTTGGCGTGGCCGGAATATTCCCGACTTTGTCCCGCTTGCCCCAATATTTTACAAGGGCAATATTTGGGTGCGCGAGCGCCCGGGTCATCGTAAGTAAATCGTGTTTGCTGTTAGGCGTGCTAACGTTGTCGTCATTGTGTTGGCCGGTTGTAGTTGTTAGCGGTAAGCCGCCGGCGCTTCGAACACGAAGCCCATTTGCTCTAACTTCTGCGCAACACCTATCGTAATTAAATCGCCGTATTGCGGGCCGATGATTTGCACGCCGATCGGCAATCCAATGTCGTTTAGACCCGTCGGGATGACCGTTGAGGGCAGATAGGCCACTCCGGTAAGACCGGCCCAGAATACTTGCTCGAAATAAGGCCGCTCTTGGTTATCGACCTGTAGCGTACGTTCCGCAAATGGACGCTGATCATGTTTGAAGGCAGCGGTAGCCATTATCGGCGTAATCAGTAAATCGTATTGCTTAAAATACTCGTGCCAGCGCCAGCGCAACTGATGCCGGAGTTCGTCCGCTTGACCCCACTCTTTAAAGCTAGCCACTTGAGCCCGCAAAGTTTGTGCTGTGGTGCTGTGATCTTCCGGGTCAAGTTCATTCGCGACATAGGTTTTCAGACTCTCGTAGCTGTCCAATGGCATTCTCGACGCCATAGTTGCATGGAGCAGTCGCTGGTATACCTCGTTGCTGTGCTCTGCGCTGAACTCTGGCTTGGCGTTTTCGGCGATGTGCGCGCCGGCGTCACGCAATGCTGCCACTACCAGATCGACTCGCGCCTCCACCTCATTGGCTACCGGGGCCGCTGCATCGTTCTTCCAAACGCCTATTTTGAGATCCGATAGCGGGCGGTCGCCGAGTTCAGGTAGCTTCAACTGATAGCCGCGAGACATGATTTCGTCTGGCCCGGCCATAATTTTGATCGCCGAATACAGATCATCAGCAGAGCGCGCCAGTGGCCCGATTACGGAAATGTCGGGAGAGGCGCGCACGTCGCCAGGCCCGGAATGACCGCGCATCCACAATAGGTCATGGGTGGGCTTGTGCCCAAATACACCACAGAAGTGAGCCGGGTTTCGAATTGAGCCACCGATATCCGAGCCGATTTCTAAGCCAGTCAAGCCAGCAGCCAGTGCCGCTGCAGAACCGCCCGAGGAGCCGCCGGGGATGCGCTCGTGATCGTACGGATTGTTGGTGGTGCCATAAATTTCGTTATAGCTTTGAAAATCGGCTAATGACAGTGGCACATTGGTTTTGCCGAAAACATTAACGCCCGCACCTTTGAGTCTTTTGACGCTCTCGGCGTCCTCTTGGGTGACGTTGTCGCGCCAGTCGGGATTACCCCGAGTAGTTGGCGTGCCCGCGACGTTATAGGATTCCTTGACGGTCATCGGTACGCCATGGAAGGCGCCGAAAGATTGCCCTTTAGCCAAAGCAGCATCAGCGGCTTCGGCATCTTCCATAGCCTGATCCCGAATATCCACGCAAATTGCATTTAGGTCGGGGTTGTAGGTGTCTACTCGCTGCAGGTACATCTCCAGCAATTCGACCGCGGAAAGTTCTTTCGCGGCGATTTTTGCCGCCAACTCAGTCGCCGATAAAAAAGCCAGATCACTCATAGTCTCTCCCCTGATAAAGCGGTTTTGATTCCCGCGAGCTATAGCAAAACTGTGCCGGTTTGATTCAGGGAAGGCAAGCAGCGCCGGTGGTGTCGGCCCTTATGTCCATGGCGACTTAAATTCGGGATTGGCGGTGAGGCGGATTGGCAGCTAGGCACCAGTTGGACTAAGGCCGCGACTAACCTGCTTTCTTTTGCAAAGCCTCCATCCAGACCTCGATCTTCTTGCGGGTAAAAGGCAGATCCAGCGCGATTAATGCAGCACCTAGCGGCAGCATCCAAAAGCCGAGCACGGGTAAAAATCCCAACACCCCGCCAACCATAAATAGCAGGCCTAAGACGCTGCGCACGCCCGGCGGCAACCTGTCTCGACTCCAGCGCAATACGCGATAAGAAAAACCAGCTATGCGCTGGCTTAAGTCGGGTTGTGGCGATTGACTCATAGGTCTAGGCGATGTTGCGGGTAAGTTGCGATGTCGTCCTGAGATGCGTGGCGTAATTGTTAGCTGTATCAGGGATGGTTTGGATCAATAGTGTGGAACCGGTCAATGCCGTCTTCACCAAGCACACGCTCTAGCCTATTGTGATGAATCAACAGATGCACGTGGGCAATAGCCTCGCCAAGGGCCATCATGGTTTGTCCCGGATCGAGCGCACGGTTAAACAACACGGGCAGTAGATCTTTAGCCACTTGAGGTTCTACGCACACATCTGCAATGGCCTGCATGCGTTCATCATGGTGGTCGATAAGATCGCGTAAGCGTGTCTGGACCCCGTAGAAGGGTAAATTGTGTCCAGGTAACACAAAGGTATCGTCTGGGATTACGGTTAACAGGCGTTCATGCGAGTCCATCCAGTCTTTTAACGGATTGGCATTGGGTTCCGATGGGTGAACGCTTACGTTTGAGGTGATGATAGGCAGTATTTGATCGCCGGCGATGAGAAGTTTTAAGTCGGCGCAATACAGGCAAGCGTGCTCAGGAGAATGTCCTGAGCCGATGACCACGCGCCAGTCATTGCCACCGATGGTCAGTACTTGGTCTTCCACCAGGCGCTCGTAGCCACCCGGCAAGGTCGGCATAGACATACCCTCATTGGAGCGTTTCGACCACATCTTGCCGATCTCCTCGAGAAAGTCTGCAGGCATGCCGGCGCGATGGTAAAAGCGCTGGCCGATCCAGCCAGAATGACTCTCTCCGGCGTTGTTGGCAAACGCGCGGGCCTGATAATACTCGCCGCGCGTCATATAGAGAGGACACTGAAAGTGTTCAGTAATCATGCGCGCCTGACCAGTGTGGTCTGGATGCATATGAGTGCAGATCAAGCCCACTACCGGCTCGTCGGTAAATCTTTCGGTGAAAATTCTCTGCCAGAGCTGGGTTGTTTGATCGTTACTTACGCCAGTATCCACAATCCACCAGCCGTTGTGGTCCCGCAGCAGATAGACGTTTATGAAAGCCAATGATCCTGGAATAGGCATCGACAGCCATTGCACTCCGGGAGCTATTTCAATGATTTCGCCAACGTCAGGGTGCGCCTCAATGGGATAGCTTATGGGTTGTGTAGCGCTGGTGTTTTGTACATTCATAGTAGTCGAGTATATCTTGTCGTCCGCATGGATTCTTGTTGCGTTGGCCGCGTTAATGTAGCAGCCGTGCCGCTGGCGTAAATTTCGACCCAGCTGGACCTTTAAAGCGGTGGGATGGGTCGGTGAAATACACATGGCTCAGTTTTGGTGGGGATAACGGTAGTCGGATTGGGTTCTTGCGGCTATACCGGCACGTCGTCTGGGCCCGCGTTGCGTACCAGCTGGCCGCTCGCCGTAGGGTTGCGGGAGCGCAATTCGCGGTTACACTAATCGCATGAGTGGACTGCAACGCCCCAGAGATTTTTTTACCACCACTGAGCTGGCGCAACTGCGCCGGGTTTCCGATTGGCGTGGCGCGGCGTCGATCGTGCACTGTTGGACGGTAATCGTGGCGACTTGGGTAACCGTCGCCATGTGGACTAACCCGCTGACCGTGTTGCTTGGAATTATGATTATCGGCACGCGGCAACTTGGCCTATTTGTGCTGACCCACGATGCTGCGCATGCTGCGCTGTTCAATAATCGCAAGCTCAATGACTGGGCTGCGCAGTGGCTTCTGAATCGGCCGCATACCGATGGCCCCATAGATGGGTACCGCAAGTATCATATCCAGCATCACGTGAATACTCAGCAGGATAACGACCCAGATCTGGCGTTGTCGGCGCCTTTTCCCATAAGCAAACGCTCGTTGTTGCGCAAAATCTGGCGTGATGTCAGTGGACAGACCGGTTACAAGCAATACGGGCGGCTAATTTCCAGTGCGTTTTCTGGTGTTACGCTGTCGGCGCGGGTCGCAAATGGCTGGGCACGTTTGGGTCCCAACATCCTCATTAACCTCGTGTTTCTCACGTGTTTCGCTGCGGCGGGTGTTTGGTATCTGTATTTTCTGCTTTGGGTGGTACCGTCGCTGACGTGGTATCGGTTGGTAGTACGCATTCGTAACATCGGCGAACATGCGGTCGTGCCGGACAATAGCGATCGCCTAGGCAACACTAGAACCACCAAGGCCAACTGGCTCGAGCGTGCCTTTATTGCTCCTTATCACGTGCACTTTCATTTGGAGCATCATCTAATCGCGAATTGCCCCCACTATCGACTGCCATTGGCGCACCGATTCTTGCTGGACAAGGGTTTAGGCGAGCAGATGGAGATCCAGCCGGGCTACCCAACCGTGTTGCGGATGGCGACTGGATCTGCTGGCTAGCGGACGGTGCTCCGGTTACGACTTCGCTCTTTGGGCGTTCAAAAACTTCAGTAGCGTCAGGGTTTCCTCCGGATCCATGCGACCTACCGGCGAATTACTGTAGGTGGAAAACATCACTCTGCCGCTCTGCGACAGCACAAATTCGCTGGGTTGAATGTGGTCTCGGCGTGCTTCCCACCATGCGCCCATGGCATCTCCTTGCTCTCGGGTGATGCCATAAGCCACTTGAATATCGAGGTCTCGGGCGACCTCTGAGGTTTTTGCTAAATCGTCTACCGTTCCAGCGATGATTTTTGCGCCTTGTTCAGCGAACGCGTCACGGCGTTCGTTGTAGCCGGCGAGCAGCCGACGGCAATAGGGTCACCAATGGCCGCGATAAAACAGCGCAATGGTATACGGCGTATCCAGATCCGCAGGCAACTGCACACTGGTGCCCGCGGTTGTGGTTAACGTGATATCGGGAAATAAGTCTCCCTGATGAAGTTTTTCGGCCATTTAACTCTCCTAAGAGCGTTGGTTTGAGTTAGAACAAAGAATCGAAAGTGCGTCCCTCATTGCTGCCGCGGCAGGTTTTTATGCAGCGCGCCAGGATAGGTAGGCCGGCGCTGATCTGATCAAGTGTCAAATGGCCAAATGCGAGACGTAAATACGGTACATCTTGGCGCTGGTAATGGAATGACTGGCCGGGCAAATAAGCTACACCTTGCTCTCTGCTCATGGCCATAAGTTTTTGCCGGTCGACATCCTCGGGCAGACGCACCCAAATAAACAAGCCGCCAACAGGCACTGACCACACGCAAATGTCGCCCAGTTCTTCTTCCAGACCCTTTAGGGTTAGATCACGCTTTTCCTTAAGCACCGGATTCGCGACCTTAGCGTGGGCTGCGATACCGTCTTTATAAAATTCCGCGGTAATGGCGGCGGCCAAGGTGTTGCTGCCCGCATCGCTGCGCCGAGCCAGTAAGCGCTCTAACATGGGCGGCTTGGCATAGATGTAGCCGAGACGCAGGCCTGGGGCCAATATCTTTGACAATGAACACAAGTAGATAATATTCGGATCGTCGTCTAGCGCATAAAATGCGGGTTCCAACGGGCCGTCATAGTGGACATCGGCGTAGCAGTTATCCTCGATGATTGGCACGTTATAGCGTTGCCCCAGCTCGATGATCTGCCTGCGCCGCGCAACCGGCATAACAAAACCGGTAGGGTTCTGATAGGTGCTAATGGTGTAGATAAACTTTGGCAGGCGGTTTTCTTTGCTCAGACGCTCTAACTGCTCCTCGACTTTGTCTGGTCGCATGCCGCCTTCGTCGAGCGGTATACCGACCATATTCAGTTTCAGATTGCGATAAGCGCTAAGCGTTCCGGGGTAGCTGTATTCTTCGACCAGAATTGTGTCGCCATGATTTTCCTGCAATGTTTCAGCGCTCAATGTCACGCCCTGCATTGAGCCGTTGGTGAGCATCAGATGGTCGGCATCCACCCTAACTCCTTCGCGCTCAGTCTCGCGCAGTGCCATGGCTTGGCGCATGCCTGGATGGCCGAGGTTGCCGGGGTACTCCGTTAGCTCTTGGGCCTGTTCGGCAATAACTTTAGTAGCGGCCGCTTGCAGTCCGGCCACGGGGAAAGTGCTGGGGTCGGATCGGCCACTGCCGAAATCATAGTGGATTTTAGACATTACCGGTCGCCATATTGTTTTTGATTAGATAGTTGTAGCTCATCGCCAATGCAGTAAACATGTCGGTGGCGCAATTGTCGAGTTCAACCACCGCCCACTCGAACACCTCGGGGTCGACTGCGGCAAAAACAGCTTCAAAATCCATTTTGCCCGAGCCCACTGCAACATGAGGCTGGTCTTTAACAAAAGTACCGTCCTTGATGTGCGCTAGAGGTGTGCGCTCGCGTACTCTACGCAACTCCTGTGCCGGATCGTTATTGCCGAAGTTGGCTGCCCAATAAGTATCAATCTGGAATTCGACGTCGGGCACTGCGTCTTGCAGATAATGATAGGCCGGACGCCCGTTAATTGGCTGATATTCCCAGTAGTGGTTATGCAAAAACAAAGTCATGTCGTAGGGTTTTAAGGCGTCGACCAGTTTCTGGGTAGCCTCGATGGTGTGCTTGAGCGCTTCCATATTTTTAAAATCGTCCGGGCCGAACCCGCCAGGAACCCGTGACAATCCTAAGGTGTTCACGATGTCGGCTACCTGACCAAGGTCACGGCTGCGAGTCGCCCAGGGGAAGTGAGTGGACGACACCTCCATACCCAGATCGTTAACCTGTTTTTTGAAATCGGCCGGGCGCTTAAAAAATAAATTGAAGGGCTCAACCCCTTTAAAACCAATCTTAGATATAAGGTCTAAAACTTGGTCGAAGTTCTTACTGGACGCTTCGCGCACGCTGTACAGCTGTACGGAAATCGGCGGGGTTGTGTTTGCCATAGATTCCTCCCTAGCCGTTATCGTAACCCGAACATTGGTCGCACATCATAATTGCAGCGATGTTAAATTCAGGCTTATCGGGGCACTGTTTAGGAAAGCGAGGAGCAGTTTTGGCGAAACTCAAGTTCGGTTTAGTGGGTGGCGGGCATGGCGCATTCATTGGCCAAGTGCACCGTATGGCTGCAGAGCTCGACGGCTTGGCCGAATTGGTGTGCGGCGCGTTTTCCGCGGAGCCCAATCGATCTCGCAGCGCTGGCATGGATATCTATCACCTGCCGGCGGCACGGGCGTATTCTTCGTTCAGCGCTATGTTTGCCGCTGAGCAGCAGTTACCTATCGGTCAACGCATGGATTTTGTCGTGATCGCTACGCCGAACCATATGCATTTTCCGGTCGCTGAAGAGGCCCTGCGCACGGGCTTCCATGTGATGTGCGATAAGCCGGTGACGTTCTCTCTCGAACAGGCGCTGCTACTGCAGAAACTCATTCAACACAGCGGCTTGAGCTTCGGATTAACCCATAATTACACGGGTTACGCTATGGTCCGCGAGGCGCGTGAATTAGTGCGCAGCGGCGTTTTGGGCGCCATTCGCAGAGTGAATTGCGAATATCTGCAGGGCTGGCTGGCTCGTGCCGAACCCCAAAATAAGCAAGCGCAGTGGCGTACCGATCCTGCACGTGCCGGTGTGGCCGGTTGTTTTGGTGACATCGGCAGTCATGCTGAGAATCTTGTGAGTTTTGTCACGGGCCTAGATATCGAGAGTTTGTGCGCCGACCTGAGTGCTTTTGTCGATGGGCGCGAGTTAGATGATGACGGTAATGTGTTGATGCGCTTTCGCGGCGGTGCTAAAGGCGTGATCAGTGCCAGTCAGATTGCCCTCGGCAAAGAGAACGACCTGCGTTTGCAGATCTACGGCAGCGCGGCGGCTTTGGAGTGGCAGCAGGCAGATGCCAATTCATTAGTGGTGCGGTTCGCCGACAAACCGGCTGTCGTCCACCGCGCGGGGGGGATTGGCACGAGTGCTACTGCTATGGCGGCCACGCGTCTGCCCGCAGGTCATCCCGAAGGCTATTTGGAGGCCTTCGCGCAGTTGTACAAAGATTTTTGCCTGACCTTAAGGGGGGACAAATCAGCTGGAGATTTCCCTACCATTGTCGACGGAGTCAGGGGTATGCGTTTTATCGAGCAGGTCGTGGCGAGCTCTAATGCCGGTGGCCAATGGCTGCCGTTTGGTTAATTTGAGAGAGAAGAGACATGCGCACGTTAAAGGGCCCGGCAATTTTTCTGGCCCAATTCATAGCCGACGATGAGCCGTTCAATGGCCTAGACGCGATGGCCAAGTGGGCAGCGGAACAGGGCTTTGTTGGGATGCAGGTGCCTATTGGTAATTCGGCATTCGTCGATGTGGCGCTGGCAGCACAAAGTAAAGACTACTGTGACGAATTGCGTGAGCGCGTCGCGGCGCACGGGGTCGAGATCACCGAGTTGTCTACCCATCTCGAAGGTCAACTGGTAGCAGTGCATCCGGCTTACGATGAGATGTTCGATGGCTTTGCACCAGCAGTGCTTCGGGGCAACGCGGCGGCGCGTACCGAATGGGCCACCGAGCAGGTTAAGTTGGCGGCGCGTGCCAGTCGCAATCTTGGACTCAGCGAGCATGCGACGTTCTCCGGCGCGCTGCTGTGGCCCTATATGTATCCATGGCCTCAGCGCCCTCAGGGTCTAGTGGACGAAGGTTTTGCCGAGTTGGCAAAACGTTGGCGACCTATATTGGATGCGTTTGAGGACGTGGGCGTAAACCTCTGTTACGAGATTCATCCCGGAGAAGACCTCCACGACGGCGTTACCTTCGAACGCTTCTTAGACCTGGTGGATGGTCATAACCGTGCACACATACTCTACGATCCGAGCCACTTTGCGCTGCAAGGTATGGACTACTTAAGGTTTATTGACCATTACCACGAACGCATACGTATGTTTCATGTTAAAGATGCTGAGCTCAACAGCGATGGCCGAAGCGGAGTTTACGGTGGTTATCAGGACTGGCTGCAGCGTCCCGGGCGCTTCCGCTCATTGGGCGACGGGCAAATAGATTTCAGAGCCATTTTTTCTAAGCTGGCTGAGTATGACTTTGCGGGTTGGGCGGTACTGGAATGGGAGTGTTGTTTAAAACATCAGGAACAGGGTGCACGAGAGGGCGCCGAATTTATCCGCGATCATATTATTCGCGTCACCGATAAGGCTTTTGATGATTTTGCTGCCGCTGGCACAGATACCGACGCGAACAGACGAATTCTAGGACTGGACTGAAAAATTGCTGGGGGAGCCATGCAGGAAATTCTTCAACGACCCGCAAAGATACTGACACAGAGTCAGCGCGAAGCGTATTTCAGGGATGGTTTCGTCGGTGTAGAAGGCTTGATAGACGGGGATTGGCTCGAACGACTGAATCGAACCACTAACGAATTCGTACAGATCAGTAAAGAGTATTCATCTCAGCGTAAAGACAAGCGGTTTGATTTAGAACCAGATCACAGTGCCGACAACCCGCGCTTGCGCCGTCTCAATTCGCCGGTAGACCATCATGAGGAGTATTGGACTTTTGCCAGCACCGGTCCTTTTGTGGATGTTGCCGAAGATCTACTCGGCCCGAGCGTGAAGTTCCATCATGCCAAACTAAACTTTAAGTGGGGCGGTGGTGGCGAGGAAGTAAAGTGGCATCAGGATATTCAATTCTGGCCGCACACGAATTATGAGGTGCTTACCTTGGGTGTTTATCTGGATGATGTGACCGAGGATATGGCGCCGATGGGTATCATCCCAAACAGTCACAATGGCCCGTTATATGACCTGTACGATACCGAAGGCAATTGGACGGGCAATATCCGCGATGCAGAGGTGCCTAAATTGGATGTGGAAACGGCAGTTTATTTGGGCGGGCCGGCGGGCAGCATTACTGTGCATAACTGCCGCTGCGTGCATGGCTCACCACCCAATAACAGCCAGAAACCACGGCCGTTGCTGTTGTGTGCCTATTCCGCTGCCCACGCGCTGCCCATTACGGATCTGACTAAGGGCGGCAAATACGCTGAAACCATTGTGCGCGGTGAACCCGCACGTTGGGCGCGCTTTGACCCCCGACCGGTGTTGATGCCGCCGGATTGGTCGAAGACGCGATACAAGTCGATTTTTGAACACCAGCAGGGCGATGGATAATCCGCTACCTCACGTCTGCGTCCGCACTGACTGCAGCTCAAAACGATCACTAGCCGATGCCCTAAGCCACCGGATATCTGGCGACGTCTAAGCTCGTTGCGTGGGTCGGCTGATGTCGGGCAGCAGCTGCTATCCAGAGCAACGTCGCTCGTATTCTGCGACGGCGACTGATCCCGCGCCGTGGTAGGCTGTTTCTATCCCACCAGTTCGGCTTGGTTCTTATTGAGTTCGGGCACGGGAGGCAAGTTAAAGCTTCTAACTTTGCTCGCTTCGACCACGTTCGGGAATTCGTCCGCATTAATAAACCGGTCGCTCCAGTTTGTGGTCGAGACTAAGTTTTCTACTGCGGCTCTGCGCTTGGCGATGACCTTAGCGTTGGATTTGCTTTTGGGCATCATGCACACGAGGCTTATGGCGCGGAACAAATTATCGTCGAAAGACGGAGTTTCTAAACCAGGGCTGCTGCAATGGATGGTCCGCGAGTCCCAGAGCAGCAAATCACCGGCCTCGAGGTGGCAGATAATTGGCTGGGTGTCCGCGAGCAACTCATCGTCGTTGGGGAAACGAAAATGATCAATACTTGGATGGATCCGAGCGAGCCGCTCAGGGTATAAATCCGGGATAGAGGCAAAATTTTTGTGACTGCCAGGGACCATGACGTTGCCGCCGCACGCAGGCGAGGTGGTGATGAGATTCACCAGTCCCTGAACGCAGTGCTTGCCTGGCCGACCGATGGGGTGTTGGTCTATGTGCATCCAGCTAGGGCCGTTATTCGTGCGCCAATGCTGGCGTCGCGTCCACGGTCGCCACAGCGCAACGCCGTCAAAACTGGTAAGTAGGTCGTCGTCCTGCCAGATCGAAGCGAACGCCTGCTTCACTGGGGCGCGGTCGCGAATGTACCATTGAGCCGCACTATGACCGATGCCGTGACTGGGTAAAATGCCGCCGTGTACGGCGGTCGGCCAGCGATCATCGTCCCAAGTTTCTGGGTTGTCGCGATCAATGCCTGTGCCTAAGTTTTCCAAATAGTCCCATAGCAGACTCAAGGCGTGCTCTGCTTCCTCTGCGCTCAAGGCGTTTGCGATGACCACATAGCCATGTTCGTTTAGGTAGTCGATGCCGTCTTGGTCTCCGGCAGCAAAACGCGGCACATGGGCGTAGCTGATGTTGATGTTAGACATGGCGAATACCCTCTTCCCGTAACGCAATTGTTTGATTAAACCACTTTTAAGCCGATGATGGGAGGTGATATTTTTGCCCATAATACGGCCTATGCGCAGCAGTCTGCGGTGGCCGGCTGTTGAATGACCTACTCAAGCGAGGATTTTATAAGGATGATGGTGCCGAGCACGCGTGAACTGCAAAGATTTTTTGACCGAGTCCGCTCCAACAAAGTATTCGAGATGTTTGTTGTGGCTGTGATCTTATTCTCAGCGGTGATGATCGGTGTAAATAGCTATGCGTTGGATGCGCGCGTAGCAGGCGCGATGGAGATACTTGATCTTGCCATTACGCTGTTCTTTCTTATTGAACTGACCGTACGTTTTCTGGGTGAGCCGCAGAAACGCGCCTTCTTTCGTCAAGGCTGGAATGTATTCGACACACTCATCGTGACCGTTAGTTTGGTCCCGATCGACGAATCAGAACTGGCTCTGTTGGGACGTTTGATACGTATATTTCGTGTTTTACGCATGGTCTCTATCGTGCCGGAGTTGCGTGTTCTGGTGAACTCGCTGCTGCGCGCGCTGCCTCAACTAGGTTACGTGTGCCTGTTGATGTTCATCATCTTCTACATATACGCAGCCATAGGTACGAGTTTATTCGCGGCGGTAAATCCAATGCTCTGGGGCGACATTGCCGTGAGCTTGTTGACCTTGTTCCGGATAATGACCTTTGAGGACTGGACCGACGTCATGTACGAAACCATCAGTGCCGGATTCGGTTGGAGCTGGATTTATTATTTGTCGTTTATTTTTCTAACCGCGTTCGCGTTTTTAAACATGATCATCGGTATTGTTGTGAAAGTGCTGGAAGACGAGCATCAACGTGAACGCAACGCACTGAAAGCCACGCATGAAGGCCCAGTTGAGCCGAATTTGTATGACATTCAGCGACAGTTGGTGGAGTTGAAGGCGCTGGTTGAGAGGCGTTAGGCGCCCGACGCACCTGATGGGCGCGCAGACCTTTGCTCCACAGCTAGCGGTTCGTTGCGAATCAGCTCGTCGCTGGAACGCTTACGCTCGTATTTTTTCGCTGGCGTATTGACGATCTGTATCAGATCCAGCTGTCGCAGACCCGCGGCTACTCGCTCTTTGTTGACGTCCGCGTAGTTGGTGGCGCGTTGTCGAGGATTACGGTTCATTGTGCGAATAATCTGGCTCATTTGCTGGGGCGAGGTTTCCTCACCGTGCAAAGTGCCCGCTGCGCGGCTTATAGATTCGTTCATTAAGGTGCCACCGAGATCATTACAACCGGCGTTCAGGCAACCTTTAACCCCTTCATGGCCCATTTTCACCCAACTGGTTTGGATGTTGTCGATTTGCCCGTGCAGTGCCAGTCGCGCCACCGAGTGCATCAGAATAGCTTCGCGGAAAGTGGGTCCTTTGCGCGCTTTACCTTTTAGATACATGGGGGCCTCCATATGCACAAAAGGTAACGGTACAAATTCGGTGAAACCACCGGTCTGCTCTTGCAGCGCTCTGATTCGCATAATGTGCCGTGCCCAGTGCACAGGTTTTTCGACGTGACCGTACATGATGGTGGCGGTAGTTTTAAAGCCAACATCGTGGGCAGCCTGCATGACATCAAACCATTGCTGAGTATTAATCTTGTCCGCGCAGATGATCGCGCGTACTTCGTCGTCAAGGATCTCAGCGGCGGTTCCGGGGAGTGTATTGAGCCCCGCGTCTTTGAGTTTTTTCAGATAGTCGACCAAACCGAGGTCTAGGGTGGCAGCGCCTTGCCATACCTCGAGAGGCGAAAACGCGTGTACGTGCATTTCCGGTACCGCTTGTTTCACCACCTCCACGATATGTACATAGGTGTCGCCTGTGTATTCAGGGTGAATGCCGCCTTGCATACAGACTTCTGTGGCTCCCCGCTCCCAGGCCTCCACGGTGCGGCGGTGAATTTCTTCGTCCGATAAATCGTAAGGACGGCCGCGCAGATTTTCCGACAGTTTGCCTTTAGAAAATGCGCAGAACTGGCACTTGAAATAACAGATATTGGTGTAGTTTATATTGCGGTTGACAACAAAACTGACACTATCGCCGCTGGTCTTGCGGCGTAAATGATCGGCATGCTGTACCACGGCGCTAAAGTCATCGCCGCGGGCGCTGAATAAACGAATAATTTGTTGTTCGCTCAGTGCAGTGCCGGCACTGGCCAAATCAAGAATGTCACTGACATCCTCGGACACGCGTTTAGGTGTGTTAATGATGGCGTTCATGATTGAGTTGGGCGGAGGCGTATCCGGGTCTCCCGGGGACCATTCGTCGATGCGGGGGAAGCCCTCGCTGTCGACCATCTCCAGCATCCGGTCATGTAAATCCGGATGTGTCCATTTTTGCAGGTCCATGGCGTAGGCTGGGTAGACGGTGAGTCGTTCGGTCAGGAACTTACCCGCAGCAGCGGTTTCGCGAGTCAGTTCATCTAGATGCGGCCAAGGTGCTTCCGGATTTACGAAGTCTGGCGTTACCGGAGACACACCGCCCCAGTCATTGATACCCGCATGAACAATCTGTGGCAGCACGCCTGGGCTCAGATTCGGTGGCGCTTGCACGCTCATTTCGGCGCCGAACAGAATGCGCGCGCAGGCTATGGTCCAGAGTAATTCACCTAGATCCGGCTCTGGTGCGTTGACCATTTTGGTCTCTGCTTTGGCGCGGAAGTTCTGCACGATAATTTCTTGAATATGGCCGTATCGCTGGTGAATCCGGCGGATTGCAAGCAGGCTTTCAATCCGCTCTAAGCGCGTTTCACCTATGCCGATTAAAATACCGGTGGTAAAGGGTACTTGGGCCTTACCCGCCTCGGCCAAGGTCTGTAGCCGCACCTCGGGAATCTTGTCTGGTGATCCGTAGTGCGGCATGCCTTTCTCGCACAGCCGTTCAGAAGCAGATTCCAACATGATGCCCATAGAGGGCGAAGCGCTGCGCAAACGTCTCAGTTCCTCGGCATCTAAATTGCCAGGATTGAGGTGCGGCAATATCCCGGTTTCCTCAAACACAGCTTTAGCTGCGGCGAACAGATAATCGGTAGTGGTGGCGTAGCCCATTTCGGCCAAAGCCTCGCGCGCCGCCTTGTACCGCAATTCGGGTTTTTCGCCGAGCGTGAACAGTGCCTCTTTGCAGCCCATTTGTTGGCCGTGCCGAGCGATTTCCAATACTTCCTCGATACTCAGATACGGCGCTTTAACTTTGCGGGGTACCTGGGCGAAGGTGCAGTAGTGGCAGACATCGCGACACAGATGGGTTAAGGGGATGAACACTTTGCGCGAGTAGGTCACTACGTTGTTGAAACCCTGATCTCGTATAATTGAGGCCGCATCGGCAAGCGCGCGCGTATCGGTACAATCAGCCAGCGACAATCCTTGTTCGTCCGTCGGCAGGATGCCGGCTATGGCATTTTTGAGTATTAATTCCATGGCCTATCCTGAGTGCGATTGGTGGGCGGGGTACAGACGTTGGGCGATGCCAGACCGATTCAAATAGGAGGCGGTCTGGCTGTTGGGCTGCTGACGATAGACCGCACTTAAGTCCTCTGGCAGGTCTATGTCCAACGCGAATTTACTCGCCGGTACGATTCTTGGATTTATGTCTGCGGCATAGGCCGCATCCACGTGGGGTTTAAAACTTTGCCCGTCGAACACATAGGGGATAGCCAGGGGCGGCGCGCAGATAAATCCGTTGGTGCCTTTGTGGTCGGCATCGGGTAACAAGGTGATGTGTGTATTGGCGCGGATCAGTTCGTCCACTTGGTTCGGGTCGATACCGGGCACATCGGCTGGCACCACGAACACGCCTTGCGCGTTGAAGTTTGCGACCAAATGCTCGGTGGCTTGAGTCAGCGCATGGGCTAAGTTAGCGTCGGGGCTCTCGGCGAATCGTTCGGTGGAGAATGCGGCCGCGAGAGAGTCGGCTTCCCGCGTACGCGAAACGATTAGAATGCCAGTGAGTTCGCTACTGCGCGACAAACAGGTTAGGACATCTCTGGCCATTGCCAGCATCAGGGCTCGGCGTTCTTCTTCGCTTAAAACATCAGCAAGACGTTGTTTCGCATGCTCAAATGTCTTTATGGGAACGATTGCCCACATACATAACCCCTGTACTGCACGTTATTGTTGCGATCTCGACCCCTATTCGCACTCCTTGTTTGTGCGACTGAGTTGTCGGAACCGTTCTGACGGGGCTGCGTTTAAGAAGCGGTCAGCGTCGTCAAAAAGTTTACGCATGCCTTTGCAAGGTCAATGCGATCTTGCAACGTTACCATGACACTGGGGGTACTGATAGTCGGGACATCGATTTGCTCGATCAGGTGTTTATCATTTTCGTCGATCACGAAACCGTTGATGAGGCCTCGGTAGTGGTCTGCAACGGCAACTGCGGTCGCGGGCATGTTCAGTTCCTGCATCATTTTTGCGGCAGGGCCCTTGATCGCAATGCCGCCGACGATGGGGGATACCGCAACAACGGGTAAAGTTTTAAGCACGTCGCCAAAGCCGTCGAGCTGCAATAATGGATCGACGGAAACGAACGGATTAGACGGACAGATAATTACGCCGTCACATTCGCTAAGCCAATCTGTAAGTAACGGGTTCAAGCGCGCTTGGTGAATACCATCAAAGCGAAATCCAGTGACCTTAGGTGCGCAGCGTTCACGGACAAAGTAGTGTTGAAAGGCGAGATCACCCTGGTCGCAGCGGACAATAGTGCGGACGGGGTCATTGCTCATGGGCGCGACGGTATGACTGATGCCCATATGCTGGGTAATACGGGCAGTGGCCTCTGTCAACGAAGCGCCATTGCGCAGCAGTTGCGACCGCACCGTGTGCAGGGCCAAATCTTTATCACCGAGTCGGAACCAATCCTCGCCGCCGAGGCTGCTCAGGGTTTCGATGAAGTTCCAACTTTCCCCAGCACGCCCCCACCCGGTTTCGGTGTTATTTTGTAGGGCTAAGGCGTAGGTCAAGCTATCGATGTCCGGGCTGATGTGCAGCCCCAAGTGTTCGAAGTCGTCACCGGTATTTACCGCGAACAGCAATTCATGGGGAGCCAGAATTTGCGCGAGGCCCACGGCCAGTTTCGCTCCGCCTACACCCCCGGTTAAAGCCAGGATCTTTGCCATCAGCGGAACAAATCTTCTTCGAGAGGACGATTGATTACCGATGCTCGGTCTTCGGCGCTCAGCGTTTGCTCGGCGTTAAGTCCGCGTATTACGACCACTGGGAGTTTTTCCGTGGTCTCACCCATAACCAGGGTTGCGGCTGAGGCGATGGCGTCTGCGCGGTTGATTAAAGTAGCGTGCAGGGTGCGGCCATAGATGTCTTGGCCACCCACTTGGTCATCTAAAACACGAATGCCCGCGCAACCAATGGCGCAACCGATGGTGCCCATGCGCCATGGTCGGTTGTGGCTGTCGGTGATCACAACACCTAGATCGACACCGGTATTTTTTTGCAGTTCGTCGCGCAATACGGCGGCACTCGCGTCCGGATCTTCGGGCAATAGTAAGGCCTGCTCCTCATCTTGGTGATCGATATTTGATTGATCTATGCCCGCATGGGCACCAACGATGCCCAGCTTATGGCGCACGATTAGGACGTTCGGTTTATGGCGCAGCACCTCGGTGGATTCGTCAAGAATGAGCTGCACCATGCGCGGGTCTTTGTTGGTCGCTTGAGCCAGCTCCCGTGCCTCGGGGCCAGGTTTTACGCTGGACAGCGCGAGCATGCGCCCTTCGGCTTTCGACACAATCTTCTGCGCCAGACAGATCACGTCTCCAGATTGCAGCGATAGGCCGCCAGCCTCCAGAGCGCGGCCAATGACCTCACTCAAACGGTCGCCGTGTTTGATCATGGGAATGTCCGGCACACCGAACACGGAATACTGAGCGGTCATAGTGCCAGCCGATCGGTTTAGTGTTCTTGGCCGATAATTTTGATCCCAGAGTGCGACACAATGCCACTGCGGTTGATTTGAATCAGGATCGACGTCAGCGCCTCTGCGGCCGCGGCATTTGCGATAGGGCCTGCGTGCCAGCCGTTCATGCCGGCCTCGCTGATCAGATCAATCACTCGCTGGCGCGCGTCTTTACTGTTGCCCGCGACCAGCACATCACATTCTATGGCAACGTCCTGTTGCAGAAGATGCGCCGCGATGTTTTGAAACGCGCTGACAACATGTACGTCTTCGCCAAGAAAATCCTGCGCTCGCTTACCGGCGCTGCCTTCGGCTGGCATCTGCACGGTACCGACTTTCGGCGGTACCAGAGGCACCGTAACATCGATGAGAATTTTTCCCGTCAAGGAATCTTTCACGCCGTCCAGAGTCGATATTTGGTGATCGGCCGGTACCGTGAGCACGACGATGTCCCCAGCCGCTGCAGCCGCTGCATTTTCCATGGCTTGGGCCGGTGTATCTGGGCTGATTTCCGCCAAGGCCGCGACAGCAGCGTCAGCTTTTTCTTGGGTGCGAGAACCAATAACAATGTTGTAGCCGGCTTTCGACCAGCGAATCGCTAAGCCGGTGCCGAGATCGCCCGTTCCGCCGAGAATAGCGATGGTTTCTTTTGCTGACATGGGTCATTCCGTCCAATGAATAATGGAAGTATGCAGCTTCTACCGAACGCTGTGAACACGCCGTGAACTTGCGTTTAGCCGGAGCGCAAGGCAGCCTTGCGCGGCGATTAACCTTAAATCATTCAGTAACTCGAGTTGGCGGGAGGCGACAGATGCGGATTGGCGCGATGATAGGTGCGGACGGCACCAAAAGTTCAATAGACGCGGTGGTGCAACTAGGCACAGACATCGAGGCCGCAGGCTTGGACCATGTCTGGCTAGCGAATATCTTTGCCTATGACGCGATTACCGCACTTACTCTAATCGGACGCGCAACTACGCGCTTACGCCTAGGTACCGCGGTTACGCCGACGTTTCCGCGACACCCCACGGCGCTTGCACAACAGGCCATGACCGCTGCCGCGGCAACGGATAATCGTTTTACTCTAGGTATCGGGTTGTCCCACAAGGTAGTGATCGAAGACATGTTGGGGCTCAGCTATGACGCGCCTGCCAAACATATGCGCGAATATTTGAGTGTACTGATGCCACTTGTTCGGGGTGAGACGGCCAATCATCACGGTGAGCTTTACCGGGTAAACGGCTTCGCATTGGATATCCCCGGGGTGGAGTCGCTGCCGGTTGTGGTGGCAGCATTGGGCCCGCAAATGATCAAATTGACGGCTGAATTGGCCGATGGCACCAACACGTGGATGGTAGGTCCGAAGACTATGGAAGAACATATTATTCCGAGTTTTAACGCGGCGGGTCGAACGGATCCGGAGATCGTTGCGGGCATGCCGATTGTATTGACGACAAAGGTTGATGCCGCCAAAGAGGCCATCGCTAAGCAACTTACGGTGTACGGCCAGTTACCAAGTTACCGTGCGATGTTGGATCGAGAGGGTGCCGCAGGACCCGCTGATATCGCGATTGTGGGTGACGAAAATCAGTTACGCGGTCAAATCAAGCGGTTCGAAGATATGGGCGTATCGGACTTCAACGCTGCCATCATGGATGTGGAGGAAGGCGCTTACAGCCGGACTCTGGAGTTTCTTGGGAGCCTTAAGCCGAGTTAACCGTTATCTAGTAGTGGGGCGGTGGTGGCTCTTCGGCCAGGTCGCCCTTGGTCTGCGCCGACTTCAGGTGTTCGATCAACTGCTGTTGGCGCTTTTCCAACTCATCCAAGCGTTTCTGCTGCGCCACTAGGGCGTCGCTCAGGCGTGCGATGGTCTCATCCTGAAATTCCAGTCGGGTTTCCAGGTCACTGATGCGTTGTGCGTCGTCGGTCAAGAGGCCTATCCTATTCAAAGTGTCGATTGTTTAGCGCGGTGCACTTGGTTCGGTAATACCCGTCAGGCCCGGCGATTTCAGGCCGCGCGCGCGACGTCCTTGATAATCTGAATCGATCAAGCGTTGTGGGTGCACCCCGTCCACGTAGCCCATAAATCCAGGGTCAATCGTGTTGTAGCCCAGCAATTCTTGAATTCTTTTACTGTACTGGCCAGCGGTAGCCGGAGGCACCGCGAGCGGCATATTTTCTATTTGCCGCAAGCCCGGCATGCAGTATTGGGGTGTGATCGCCAAACGATCGCTGCTGGCCCGATTGGCGCCGCCGCGGTGCAGTAGCGTACCCACAAAGATCACTACCGAACCTGCAGGCATAATGATTGGACTTATTTCCTCGGGCAGCGCTTGCCGCTCCTCGGGCCAACGATGACTGCCAGCGGCCACCTCGGTTGCGCCGTTGTCCATAGTGAAGTCGTCCAGCGCCCAAATAGTGCTGATGCCAAAGTGTGCGCGCGGACGCGGAAACGGCAAATTTCCGGCGTTGTCGTCTATGTGCATGGGCTGGGGCGTTTCGCCAGGATGGACGTTGATCGCGAGAGCGGCGGAGAGTAAATAATCCGCGGGCAGCAGGTGGTCCAGAATAGTCAGCACGTCTGCGTGTTCTATAATTTTTGCAACACTTGGCGCTTTGCTCAGCAAGGCGTAGACCCGTTCGCTGTGCAGGCCCTCAAAATCATTGCGGCCCGGATGCTTGCCACGTAGGTAAGGCTCAAGTTCGGCCTTGATCGTGTTGACCAAATCGATATCGATGGCGTTTCGCAAAATGCTAAACCCATCGGCCTCGATGCGTTGTAAATGCTGGTGCAGATGCTCTGTGTTGCAATCGACCATAGTATTTTTCCGCTGAATGGTGCAAAGATAGTACGTGATATTAATTTAGGGAAAAGGGGGAGCCATGTTGCGCGATCTGACAGATAAGGTGGCCTGGGTAACTGGGGCGGGTACAGGAATTGGCGAGGGCGGCGCTGTGGCGTTGGCTGAGGCGGGCATGCATGTCGTGCTGTCGGGACGCCGCGAAGACAAATTGCAGCAGGTGGCGGAGCGCTGTGGCAGTCGTGCGTCCATCGAGGTGCTGGACGTCGCTGATCAGGCGGCCGTGAGTGCGGTGGCAGAACGGGTGATTGAAAAATTTGGTCGCATCGATGTATTGCTGGCCAGCGCTGGGATTAATGTCAAAGAGCGCAATTGGCACAACCTCAGTATTGACGATTGGGACTCGGTGATCCGTATCGATTTAGACGGCGCGTTTTACTGCTGCAAGGCGGTTTTACCGACCATGAAGGCTCAACGCGAAGGCTTGATCATCAACATTTCCTCCTGGGCCGGTAAGCATGTCAGTGTTGTGACGGGTCCGGCTTACACAGCAGCAAAACACGCCATGAACGCCATGAACGAAAGTATCAACATGGAGGCCTGCAGTTATGGGGTGCGCGCGTGCGCCATGTGCCCTGGTGAAGTGGCGACGCCGATATTAGATAACCGACCAATTCCGGTACCTGATGAAGAACGCGCGCGCATGGTGCAGGCCGAGGACTGTGGCGAGGTGATTCGTTTTTTGGCGCAGCTGCCTAAGCATGTTTGTATCAACGACCTGACCATCAGCCCGACTTGGAATCGCGGATACGTGGCTGGGGCCAGAGCGCAGATTCCTCAGCCCGACTAAGCGGCCTTGCGGTTGAGGGCAGAAATCGCCGGCAACAACTGTTCAACCATAAGACGGGTTTGTGCCAACATGTCGTCGGTGCCCGCAGCGATCGGTCGAAGCACGAATTTATGCACGCCGGCGGCGTGAAAGTCGTGAACCAGCGCCATCATTTCGTCAATGCCACCAATGGCACTGTAGGCTGCCGGGTCCTTGCCGAGGCGTTTTTGAAACTGCTCGTTGTAGCGTGTGACCAGAGGCTCATCGTGGCTGCCAAAGCGAAAACCGAAACCGGCACCAAAGTGGTCGTCGTCGATCTGCCGATTTAGTTCTGCCGCGCGTCGTTTAATGGCGGCAATGACCGGTGCGACTTCGTCGGCAGACTCGATGCCGGCCTGCCAGCCAGTTCCCCAGCGTGCCGTGCGCTCGATTGCGGCGGCGGCTGATCCACCTACCCACAGTGGTAATGGGGATTGCACGGGTTTTGGTGCGATGGAAGCTTCATCCAGTTGGTAGTAGTCACCGTTAAAGGTCACCAGATCCTCGGACCATAAACGTGCCATGATCTCCAACCCCTCGTCGGTGCGCTTACCGCGCCCCTTGGTCGGAATGCCAGTAGCGACATAATCTCGCGATATAGCGCTGCCAACCCCAAACGCGGGTAACAGGCGACCATTCGATAAATAATCAATCGTGGCACAGGCCTTGGCGGTAATGATCGGATCACGCAAGCCCAGACTGGCAACGTTCATACCGAACTTCAGGCGTTTGCTGGCGCCGGCAAGTGCAGCCATAACACTCATGGTTTCCAGATTCGGTGTGCGGTCGATGATACGATCGCTTTGCCAGATGGAATCAACCCCGCCGTTGTCGCACAAATCCACCCAACGCCAAAAGCCGTCTGCGTCATCAAAGGTGAAATTTGCCATACCAATGCCTGCCCCGATGCCCATAGCTGCTCCCGGTTATGTTTTTTACTCTCTCTATCGGGCGATTATCGGTGATTTTTCGGGTCGCGCAATCGGATCATCTAAATTTTGCCGATGCCGCAAGCCTGCTTCTGTCAGATGGTGCAGCTGAGCGGCCGCGGGGCTTGCGGTATATTGCGCCCCACGTTGCGAAATATTCGCAATGGTTAAAAACGCGTCGTAGTACGGCGGCCGCACCTTAGCGGAGATTATGCATTGGGGGTTGGAGTGTCTGAACTGTTGTATTTGATCGCCGATATCGGTGCCACCCACGCACGATTTCAGTGCTGTGAATTAGATGATCGAGTTGGTCCCTTGCTCATCGGCGAACCGCTCATGCTCGCAACTCAGGACTTTTCAGACGTTGATGCGTTGCTGGCCGTTGTGAACACCCATTGGCCCGACAGTCGGTTTGCGCGCGCATTAATCGCGGTGGCGGGGCCAGTGGATTTAGACTCTGGCGATGTAACGGTGCTCAATACAGGCTTGCTGCTGTCGCGTGGCGCGCTTGAAACGGGCTTCGGCTGCCCGGTAATTTGTGTCAATGACTTTTATGCCCAAGCGCATGCGGTGCCTTACTTGCGCGAGTTTCGCACGTTGACCAGCAACGGTTCACAGCTGGATTTAGCCGCTGTGTCTGAAGTTCAGCCCAAGGCGTTGTTGGGTCCTGGCAGTGGCCTTGGAATGGCGGCGTTAATTCCGGAACCCGCAGGCGAGTGGCGAGTGCTCGCGTCCGAAGGCGGTCACGCAGATCTGGCTACGGGCAGTTTTCTAGAGGCTGAACTTTGGTCGGTGCTTGCTCAGGAACACGCTCACGTGTGCTGGGAGACCGTGCTCAGCGGCCCTGGCTTGGTTAATTTATACCGGGCCGTGAGCAGCATCTGGGGCAGTAAGGCCGAACCCTTGTCGCCTGCTGACATCTCTGCGGCCGGCATGCTGATGTCGGATCCAGTCTGTCATCAGACCTTGGAGACGTTTGCCGGTCTGCTCGGATCAGCAGCGGCTAATTATGCGCTTACCGTAGGCGCCCGGGGCGGCGTCTATCTGGGCGGCGGCTTGGTGGCGAAGTTAGCAGATTTTCTTCAGACCAGCCCGTTACGTCGACGTTTTGACGAGCGTGGTGACCTTTCGACCTATGTTCAGGCAATTCCGCTGCACTTGATCACGCAGCTTGAACCGGGTTTGTTAGGGGCCAGTTACTGTTTGGCCAACCGCACGCGTCAGTCTTCGCTTTGACGTCGACCCCGTTGCTGAATTTGCGCGCGCCGCGCCGCGACTTTTTCTGCCCTCACTTCGGATTTCGCGTGTTCTCGATTGGCATCCCGTTCTATGTTTAAGCCTTCAGCGAGAGACGCGTGCCAGCCCGCGTCCATAATGTGACGCATCGCATTGCGGGTGATCGGCTCGGTCGAAACTATGTCTTTTGCCAGTTGCTCGGCAGTTGCTAAAAGCTCGTCGGCTGGGACGAGCCGATTGACCAAACCCCAAGCGTAGGCGGTCGGCGCATCCAGAAAATTACCGGTCAGGCTTAGCTCTTTGGCGCGATTGATGCCGATTAGACGCGGCAGACGTTGCGACAAACCCCAACCGGGCACTACGCCTACGCGGGCATGTGTGTCAGCAAATTTGGCGTGTTCGCTCGCGATCATAAAGTCGCACATCAACGCTAATTCAAAACCGCCGGTTATAGCGTAGCCATTGATTGCGCCGATGATGGGTTTGTTTACGGCCAACATTGTTTTGCCAAGGTCTTTGCTGATAACGGTAGCGGCGGCGGTTTCACCACCCAGTTCCTTGAGATCGAGACCAACGGTAAAGGCTCGGCCATTGCCGGTAAAAATGATCACTTCCGTGGCGCTGTCTTCAGCGAGATCCGTAAATACCTCGGTCAACCGATTCCGCAGACCTGCGGACAGAGCGTTTAGGGCTTCTGGTCGGTTCATGGTAACGGTCGTGACACCAGCATTAGTGCTGGTTAGAACCAAGTCCGTTGCAGCCGTCATGTCGCACTCCTCCAATGTTTGCCAGTGGATTATAAATCCCTCGCGGATTCGGTGTTAGCTCTGAATCGGTTACTGCGTAACGCGCAAAAGCAACGAGTTGATGGCCGGTTGCCATGGAAAAACCTCTGCCAACCCGCCTCGAATACATTGTCAAAACTCTGTAGATACCGACCGCTTAATTTTTATCGCAAAAAGGCATTGCGGTTGAACTGTTGGCAGTGTGGCGATTAAATGGCGCGTCAACCTTAAAGATGGCAAAGGAAATTGCGACCAGAAACAGCTCAATGTGAGCGCGCGGTAAACACAGCGCCGAACCGGGCAGCCGGTAAATCAGCAATTCTCGTCCTAGTGGCCTTGCTCATGCACGGTTGCGCGTCGCTGGTGGGTTCGGTCACCCAAAGTTTTGCCAGTGATTTGGGCGCAGCGATTCTGAACAGCGACGATCCGCATATGGTGCGCGACGGCGCCCCCGCCTATTTGATCCTGATTGATTCGTTGCTGGCTGGAAATCCACAAAACCGTGCCTTGTTGGAACAGTCCGCAGAGTTGCATTCCGCCTACGCGGGTGCGTTCGTGGCAGAACCTGAGCGCGCTAAGAGATTGCACTTAAAAGCTAAAACGCAAATCCTTCAGGCCGCCTGCGCGGGCCTAAATAACGGGTGCGGGCTGGATCAGCGCCCTTACGCTGAATTTGCAATGTGGGTCGCGACCCAGCAGCGAGCGCAGGTGCCGCTTCTTTATAACCTGGCGAGTATTTGGGCGGGCTGGATTCAAGCGAACAGCGACGATTTCATGGCTATCGCAGAGCTGGGTCGGGTTAAAGTGTTGATGCAGCGAGTCGTAGAATTAGACGGCGCGTACGCCAATGGGAATGCGCACCTGTACATGGGTGTATTTGAAACTCTGGTGCCGCCGGGAATGGGTGGTCGCCCGGAAATTGGGCGGCAACACTTTGAACAGGCGCTGGACATTTCCGGCGGGCGCAATTTGATGGTCAAAGTCATGTATGCAGATCAATATGCGCGCCTGTTGTTTGAGCGTAAACTGCACGATCAACTGTTGCAGGACGTGCTGGATGCTGAGGCTAAGGCACCTGGTCTTACCTTAATGAACACCGTGGCGAAAGAGCGCGCCCAACGTCTACTGGATACTGCCGATGATTATTTTTAACCGCCTGTGGTTTCTTTGTTTGCTGGTGATCGGCGCTGTATCGCCGTTGTCTGGGGCGCAGGCGGTTACCCTGAAGATTGCCACGTTGTCGCCGGAGGGCACGGCGTGGATGAAAATGCTGCGGCGCGCGGCTGGCAATATCGAGCAACGCACCGAAGGCGCGGTTAAGTTCAAAATCTACCCGGGTGGGGTAATGGGCGATGACAAGGCCGTATTGCGTAAGCTGCGTGTCGGGCAACTACACGGAGCAGCGCTCACCTCAGGCGGCGTCATGCAGCCTTATCCCGATATCGTTCTGTATAACTTGCCACTGACCTTTCGCAGCGCCGAAGAAGTGGATTACGTGCGCGAACGCATGGATCGCAAATTGATGGCCGGCTTGGCGGCGCAGAAATTTATCGGCTTTGGCGTGGCTGAAGTCGGGTTCGCCTACCCAATGATGCAGCAGCCGGTGACTTCCGTTGCCGAATTTCAGGATCTACGCGTGTGGGCGCCGGATAATGATCCGGGCGCTATGAAAGCTTACAGTTCGTTCAGTGTTACGCCGATTCCGTTACCCATAGCCGATGTGTTAACGGGGTTGCAGACTGGCCTTATCAACACCATCGGTTCACCGCCGATTGGCGCAATAGCGCTGCAGTGGCACACCCAAATAAGCCATACCCTGAATCTACCACTGTTGTATGTGTATGGGTCCTTCGTGATCGCCGAGCGTGCGTTTAAGCGGCTTAACGCCGCACAGCAGCAAATAGTCACCGAGGAATTGACAGCGGGTGTTAAAGCGGTGGATGCGATGTCGCGCAAAGATAACGAGAGCGCGGCTGCCGCCTTGTTAAAGCAGGGCATCGTTTCGCTTCAGCCATCGTCCGAAGAGGCCGCAGAGTGGTTTGATTTGGCGGCGCAAGCTAATGCCAAATTGATTGATGAGGGTTACGTTTCGCGAGCGATGTATGACGAAATGATGCAGCACCTCAGTGATTATCGTGCCGCTACCGGTTCCGATTAACACCGTTACATCCTTTTTAAGGCGGTGTGAGGACGCACTGCTCGTGCTGTTGCTGCTGGGTATGATTGCTATGGCCGCGGGACAGGTGTTACTGCGCAACGTCTTCGACAGCGGCGTCTATTGGGGCGACAGCGCTGTGCGGGTAATGGTGCTGTGGGTAACCATGTTAGGCGCGATGGTGGCATCGCGAAGTGACAGCCATATTCGCATCGATTTGGTCGGACGTTTTCTCCAAGAACTCGAAAAGCCACTGTTGGGCGCAACCGTTGCGCGCATTAATTACGGGTTTACCTGTTTTATCTTGGCACTGTTTTGTTGGGCCAGTGGTCATTTCGTCTATTACGAGTATGTCGATCAAAGCATTGCCTTCGCTAATGTGCCGGCTTGGCTCTGTGAAGCGGTGATGCCGCTTGGGTCTGGGATCATGGCGCTGCGTTACGCCTTGCACATGGTTAAATTGCCATGATTTGGGCGGGAGTGATCGCCATCTTGATCATGGCTGCGCTGGGTGCGCCGCTTTTTGCCGTA
>TARA_B100000963_G_scaffold74128_3_pt1 | contig 29438 bp, 21 predicted proteins | sample TARA_B100000963 | Tara Oceans TARA_B100000963 (sample SAMEA2622097) | marine metagenome | biome: marine biome (ENVO:00000447); feature: surface water layer (ENVO:00002042); material: "saline water (ENVO:00002010), including plankton (ENVO:xxxxxxxx)" | depth 5 m | reverse complement strand
TCTAGCCTCGTGCAGAGGGATTAAAAAAAGAAAAAGAGGTGCAGAGAAAAATGTGACTCGGCTGGGGTTCGAACCCAGGACCCATACATTAAAAGTGTATTGCTCTACCAGCTGAGCTACCGAGTCAATTTCCCATAACGGGACGGCAAAGATACAACGATATTATGTAAATAAAAGTTACACTTGTAAAAAGTAATTTTAGACTCTATTTTATAATTATGAACAATGCACAGCAACTCATCGAATCTGCATGGGACAACCGCGAATTAATCAAAAACTCAACGACCGTAAAGGCCATTGACTATGTCATTGAGGAACTGGACAAAGGACGATTAAGAATTTGTACAAAACAAAATGATCAGTGGCAGGTGCATACTTGGTTAAAAAAAGCTGTGATTCTTTATTTCCCTGTAAAGCAAATGGAAACGATTGAACATGGGCCGTTTGAGTTTCATGACAAGATTCCGCTCAAAAAGGACTTTGCTGCGCAACAAGTTAGAGTCGTACCACAAGCTCTTGCCCGCTATGGCAGCCACTTGGAGCCGGGTGTCGTTATGATGCCAAGCTATGTAAACATAGGAGCCTATGTTGGCGCTAACTCCATGGTAGATACCTGGGCAACGGTAGGTTCTTGTGCCCAAATTGGACAACATGTTCACTTAAGTGGAGGGGTTGGTATAGGAGGCGTTCTTGAACCACTTCAAGCACAGCCAGTAATTGTCGAAGATCATGCATTCATAGGTTCACGGGCCATCTTAGTTGAAGGTGTTCATGTCGGAGAAGAGGCTGTAATTGGCGCTAACGTTACCATCACGGGCAGCACAAAGATTATCGACGTAAGTGGTGATCAGCCCAAAGAGTACAAGGGATATATCCCACCAAAATCTGTTGTAATACCTGGTAGTACAAGCAAAACATTTCCCGCTGGCAACTTTGGCATACCTTGTGCGTTAATTATAGGGCAACGAAAGGCGTCGACTGATAAAAAAACTTCGTTAAATGATGCACTGCGAGATTTTAACTTATCTGTGTAACGCCTGATATGTGTTTACAAAATAACCGCCAATTATGCTTCGTATTATAGTTCTATTCTTTTTGTATACTCCAATTCTGGTAAACGCTCAACTTTCTCAAACGGAAAGCAATAAAATTCAATCTTTTTTCAATTATGTAGATCGATTCTACGTAGAAGACATCGCGGATAGCGCTATTGTTGAAAAGGCGATTCGAGCGTTCCTGAAAGAATTAGATCCCCACAGCAGTTACACAGCAGCAAAGGATGTCCAAGCGATGAATGAACCTCTCATTGGAAATTTTGAGGGTATCGGAGTAAGGTTTAACCTACTTCAAGACACCATTTTTATCGTAGAGACTATTTTTGGAGGGCCCTCGGAGGCTGTGGGAATTCTTCCCGGAGATAAAATCATTCGAGTTGATGGTGACACCATTGCGGGGATAGGCATCAACAACAGAGGTGTAATCGATTTACTAAGAGGACCTAAAGGAACAAAAGTTGTTGTCGACATTAAGCGTGGGAGTAATAAGGCGCTTTTACCTTTTACCATTACACGAGATAAAATTCCGCTGAATTCCGTTGAGGCAGCCTACATGTTAGATAAAAAGACAGGGTATATCAAACTGGTTAAATTTTCAGCAACCACCTCAGAAGAGGTAGAAAGTGCTTTGGAAAAGCTCAATAATGAGGGGATGAAAAACCTTGTATTTGATCTACAGAATAACTCGGGTGGATACCTCAATGCAGCTGTAGATGTAGTCAATCAGTTTTTTGGTGCCGGATTTCTAGTAACCTATACCGAAGGGGCTCAAAGTCGCCGAAAAAATTATACCACGACCAAGGAAGGTAAGTTTAAAAAAGGTAACCTCGTTGTTTTGGTTAATCAATACTCGGCAAGTGCCAGTGAAATCGTTTCCGGAGCTATCCAAGATCATGATCGAGGACTTGTGATTGGACGCCGTACATTTGGAAAAGGGCTAGTGCAAAGAGGATATAACCTACCTGATGGGTCATTAATACGACTAACAGTAGCTCGTTATTTTACGCCTAGTGGTCGCTTTATCCAACGTCCATATGAGGATGGCGTAGAGGCCTACAGAGAAGAAATTGAGCGACGAATGGATTCTGGGGAGTTGACTGACTCCAGCTACGCCATGGAAGTTCCCGATTCATTAAAGTACACTACTACTGGGGGGCGAACGGTATTTGGCGGAGGAGGCATCATGCCAGATGTGTGGGTTGCAATGGACACTTCAGGAGGATCGAGAGCCTTAGGGCAAATTCGCCGTGAAGGGTTGTTTCAAGAGTTCATCTACTCCTACATCGATGACCAACGAGAGGAAGTGCTTAATCGATACCCGGACATCAATAGTTATTTAGTCATGTTTAATGAAGAGGATGTAATTTTCACAGACTTTTTAAATTATTGCTATAGTGAGATTGACTCACTAGATAGCGAAGGGATGACAGTATCCATGCAATGGATTCATCTGCAGTTTAAGGCAATTTTAGCTCGTTCCCTGTATAACCCAGAGGCCTTCTTCAAGGTTTACAACGAAAATGACGATATTTTACAAAAAGCCTTAGAACTTGTCGGTGATAAAGCTTCGATAAAAGCTTACCTTCAATCGGAGTAGTTTTAATAGCGTTTTAACATGGCATCTATTGGTTTGTTTTACGGGACAGATACTGGAAACACAGAACAGGTATCTGAAAAAATCAAGTCCCTTATTCAAGAGATAAAACCTGATATACAGGTTGACTTAATTGAAATTTATCAGCGTAAGGCGGCTGACATGGCACAATATGATTTTCTAATTATCGGTCAGCCTACATGGTATGATGGGGAATTGCAAGGCGATTGGGAGGAGTTCATTCCTGAATTTGAAGCCATTGATTTTACAGGCAAACAGCTTGCTTTTTTTGGGCTTGGTGATCAATATGGCTATGCTACTTACTTCTGTGATGCCATTGGAGTCTATGCAGATATGGCTGAGAATCAAGGAGGCACGTTGCATGGATTCACCTCAGCACTAGATTATGAGCATGACTTTTCCAAAGCGCAGCGTGGGGATCAATTTGTAGGACTCTGTCTTGATATCGATAATCAAGATGACCTTACAGATGACCGAATCAACCGATGGATTCCTGAAGTTTTAGCCTCTTTCGGTATGTAACAAGCTAATATGTAGTATCTTTTTTAAGGAAATTATGAAGAGCCCTGTCATACTGCGTTTATTGTTGTCCTTATTGGTATTCCTCGCTAGTGGCCATTCTATTTCAGCCCAATTTACCTTTGATAATCCGGCTAATGTGAATGCATCCACCATGGCACAGACTTTAGCGGGCCAAGGGGTAACTATAAGTAATGCCACACTAAATTGTGCGAATAATGCCTACGCGCAGTTTACCTCTGCTCCTGCAGGCTTAGGAATCACAGATGGAATATTACTGACCTCTGGTAGTGCAATGGACGTCAATCAAAACAACGACATCTTCTTTAATCCTCAAGCTAGTGTTGATAATGGCCTATTTGGTGATGCGTCTTTAGATGCGTCTTTGGCATTAAATAGTCCAACACTTATCTCAACTGACGCTTGTGTTTTAACCTTTGACATTACTGTTTTTGGTGATACCTTAAAATTCGATTATCGCTTCGGATCCGAAGAATACGATAACTACGTCTGCTCCAGCTTCAATGACGTCTTTGGTTTTTACGTGAGTGGAGCTAATCCTGCTGGAGGTAACTATGTAGAGCAAAATGTTGCATTGATTCCCGGCACGAACACTCCTGTGTCCATTAATACGGTGAACGATGGCGTTTCTGATGACCTCTTTTCTACAGTCCCTTGTCAACTAAACAATACTGCCTTTTATAGTGGAGTAATTCCAGGGGTAGTGTATTCGGGTAATACTGAGCTTCTACAAGCCGTTGTCCCGACAGTGGCATGTTCAACCTATACTATGAAACTAGCCATTGGAGATGGAAGTGAAAGTTTTTTTCTTGATCGAATTTTTGATTCAGGTGTTTTCCTAAAAGCCGGAAGTTTCTCATCTAATCAGGTGGTCATCGCTGCAAGCTCAGTAATAAGTGATCTAGTAGATTTTGCTGTAGAAGGATGCGTTGGTGGTCAATTTATCTTTGAACGAACAGGAGATATTGGGCTTGCCTATTCCCTGCCTATTGACATTCAAGGTAGTGCAACTAACGGAATAGACTATACAACCATAAATGATACAATATTTTTTGCCCCTGGGCAGCAATTCGATACTGTGACAATAACACCTATTTCAGATGGTATTCAAGAGGGATTTGAGACCGTAACACTGTACAGTTTGTCTCAATGCAATGGAATACCCTTTGATAGTGCCAGCTTAACTCTTTTTGACTCACTGCCTGTAACCGTTACCCCAGAAGATACCATTGTTTGTGCAGGAGAAAGTGTGATTTTACAGGGAACGGCCGGCCCGTTTACCTATGATTGGTCTCCTTCAGGTATTTTGAATAGTACCAATACCTTAACGGTAGTCGCCAATCCAACATTAAGCGGGACAGATGTACAACTTGTGCAAACTTTTGGAGGGTGTATTGATACCGCTGTATCTAGAATAGGGGTGTCAGACCCATCTTGGGGACTTGTGATAACTCAGCCTGATTGCGCCAGCGGAACAAATACTGGCTCCCTTGTCGGCAGCTTTGCAGGGTTATTAGGCCCTCCTAATATTTTTTGGTCCCATGGTCCTACAGTAATTGACCAACCAAGTTTATCGCCCGGGACCTATACCCTTACCTTAACCGATAGTATTGATCCCAACATTGCGTGCACGATCGACACGACCTTTGACATTGTTGATGCCGGAAGTTTATCATACAACATCACCATAGACACCATTGATTGTGGAGCAACAGATGGTCTTGGAACAATAAGTGGTTTACTACCCAATTCGAATTACATCATAGGATATAGTCAAAATGGGATCCTGATTCAGGCACCTACAGGAATACTAAGCGATGCAAGTGGAGTGATTGTGCTGTCGAGTCTGACTAGTGGAAGCCTAATAGTAACCATTGAAGACCCGTCTACCGGATGTTTGGATACAACATCCACTAATGTTGAGCAGAACGTAAACTTTACTCTAACGTTAAGCAGCTCAGCGCCCACTTGTCTTGACGATGATAACGGCGAAGCTAATGTATTTGTGAACGGGGGTGTGCAACCATTTACTTTTCTATGGGATGACCCCGCGGGACAAACTACAGATACTGCTTTGAATCTTACAGCAGGGACTTACACCGTTCAAGTGAGTGATGGACAAGGATGTTTTGACAACGGCAGCATAATCATTCCTGAAGGTGATTCCGTCTCAGTAACGCTTTCGGGAAGAGATGTTACATGCAACGGAGCATCTGATGGACAAGCCGTGGCCAATGTCAATGGAGGTACAACTCCTTATTTGTATCAATGGTCAAACGGGGAGGACTCTAGTACGATTATTGCACTCGGGCCAGGAACTATATCTGTCGTTGTTACCGATGCACAAGGTTGTGATGGAACTGCTTCAACCCTACTTAATGAGCCTAATGCAATCATCTATCAAGCTAGTATTGTTGAACCCAATTGCAACAATCCCCTAAGTGGTTCAATAAGTCTTAGCATACAAGGTGGCTCAATGCCTTACAATGTCGTTTGGAGTGATGGAATCAGCGGTCCATCGAGGAGTAATTTAGGACAAGGGCTTTATGGCGCAGTCATAGCTGATAACAACGGATGTCAAACACCTTTTTCAACTTTTTTAGATGGAGCTACTGGACCTGAGATTACAAGTATAGATGTAGACTCTTCAGGTTGTATTGGGTCAAGTTCAGGACAAATCCAAATACTTGGTGTAACCGGAGGAATACCACCCTATCAATATTCAATAGACTCGGGCCTCACCTATCAAAGTAGTGCTGTCTTTAGCAATCTTCCAAGCGGAACTTATGGGCTCAGTGTTGAAGACGCAGATGGCTGCCGTTCAATGCCTTTTGGAAGTATTGTTTCAAGCACTCCCAGTGTCATCCTTGAAGTGATTCCATCAGATACTACGATTACGCTATTGGATACTCTAGCTTTAGAATTGGTGATTCAGTTTCCGGATATCTATGAAGACTCTTTATTAACAAATATTGTATGGAGCCCAGCTGAGGATTTAGATTGTTCGGATTGTCTTTCACCCATGTTAATCCCTGAACAGACCTATTACAGCTTTGAAGTCAGCGCGTCGTATCCTAACAACCCTTGCATTATCCCTGCGCTAGCCACAACATCGGTCGAAAATAATTTAAATGTCTTTATACCTAACGCCTTTTCGCCAAATGGTGATGGAGTGAATGACTTCTTTAAAGTCTACGGTGAACACATAGTGTCCCATGAGCTCATTATAACCGATCGGTGGGGAGAAATCATATTTGTGGGGAATCAACAAGAACCCGGTTGGGATGGTACATGGAAAGGAAAAGTACTTCCTCCAAACACATTTGGTTATCTGTTTAAAGGAAGATTTGCTGATGGCCAAGAAATTGACTTAAAAGGAAGCTTCCTCCTTATCCGATAACTCCTATCATGTAAATAATGCTTTTGCTAGTAGCCTATTCCAGTGCGTTTTAGAATAAATCCCATTAGCCAAGCAGGACCAATCATCAAGAACTGCAAATCTTTGAAAAAAGAGGGTTTTTTTCCTTCTATGTTATGGCCAACAAACTGGCCGACCCATGAACCGACAAACACTACAGCGCTCGTAACAAGTAGGACATTTATTCCAAGAGCCATTAATGCTTCAATTGATAGAAGGACAATAGTCGAAAATAAAGCCATTCCTAAAAAAAGTTGCCAAGAAAGCCGGATGTAAAAAAGCAGACCTAAGGCAATTACCACACCCCCCCAATGCAAATAAGGCAAAACCCATGCGACACCGGTTACTTGTAGATAGTCGTGAGGAATACAAGCAAGCAATCCAATGATACTCCAAAAAATCAAAGGAATACATATCCAGTGAATGACCTTATTTGTAGGGTTCTGATGACTTTCTCCATATTCATCAAACCACTGTTGTATTGATTTTGCCATGGTTTTAGGTTATTGGAAAAATAACAAACTCTGACGACATGACTTATCACTCAATAATCTTAGACTAATCCTTAAGCGTAAAGCGAAGATGAACGGGTTGGTGATCAGACGATGCAAACTTCAAATCTTTTGTCTTAACGCCAAGAACCTCTATGTTTGGACTCACTAAATAAAAGTCAATCAACGTTTTGTATGTATCCTCATATTGATTTTCTGAGAGCACTTGATAAAGTTTACGATTGGTGGGTTCTGTCTTGTCATAAACCCACTGCCAACCTTCGGGCATAAAATCCTCTTCAATATTTGTTTGTGAATAGTTTTGATTCTTCTCCCCCATAAAGGTATAATATGGGAAATTTGGTGGGCATTGATTCCAATCAGCCCCGACAACAATGTAATTTCCTTCCTCGTAAGCCTTCAGTAAAAACGCTTTCAAATAGTCCATTTGCTGAGCCTTCAAATCTCCATTATCATAGGAAGAATTATGGGAATTGATAATATAGAGACGCTCACCACTTGGCAAAAGCAATTCTTGTACGAGAAAACACCGATCAAGCATAAACACGCTCTTCGGCCATGAAAAGTTGCCTGGAAAACTGTAACGGGTGATCGTAGAAGAAGCAAAACGACTAAACGAGGCCAAGCCACTTTGAATTTTACCCAGGGGCATTTTCGTTAATGGCATAGGGTTCCAAACATTCTTATAGTTCAATGTATGTATTGCCTCCCAACCATCAAACATTATCCCCAATCCTTCATATTGATCGTGGTTATAGCTTCGTCTTGAGGCTCTATCTACTTCTTGCAAAAGTACGAAGTCTTGGCTATCGCGATATTTGGCGATATAGTTATATACACCCGTCCAATACCGGTCATAATTATTAGGATTTGGCCGGACATCTTTTCCTCCATCATAAAAGAAGTCGGAGTGCTCCCCAAGCCCACAATAGCCTATATTCCATAGAAGGACATTAAATGTATCTCGGTCGCTACTTAGTAAACGCTCGGACTGTTTATCAGGTGAAACCGCTTGGTTCTCTGGTGGCCTATAATTTGTTAAGCTTCCTACGGCAATTACAGAGACCACGTATAGTAATGGAAGTCCGAGGAGCAATACTAGTCCCCATAATAGGTGACGCTTTGTAGGGATGAATCGGCGTAGCAAGGTACTTATTTTGCTTCGGGTTCTTTATGAGAATAGAAGATGACCATTCCTGCAATTAAAAAGAATAACGCAACAATTATTGGCAACAACATGCCAGTATCTACAAGTGACATCTTTGATGCACCAATTTGATTACTCTCTTCATCAATTGGATGGTAGGGAAGATGGGCAGTAGAATTCCAATATAGATATACACAGACCAAGGTGGCGAAGCCTGAGACAATTATCATTATAGCACCTAATACTTTAGCCATGGTTTTTGATTAACACTTAAAGATAGAAAGACAAAATAAGTCTCCCCAAATAGAAGACGACTTTTGACTAAGATTAATTGATGAATGTTCTGAAATTAACACGCAAGCATTGCCACGAAAATTGCTAATCCCCATTCTGAGTTCCCTGTTTACTTAATACTCATATTTTGAGCAATCTCCATTATTGTTCGAAATCACATCGTCAAAACTTACTTTCAAAGTGTTATTCGTGACATTCAAGTCAAGATTAGAGCTCCGCCAAGCATTTGATTAAATGTGGACCGCCATAAACAAAGCCCGTGTATACCTGAAGAAAATCGGCACCGAGCTCTAGTCGTTTTTGGCCTTCTTCTTTACTGCTTATTCCCCCAACACTAACAAGGGTCATATCAGGGTAAGCTTTTCGAATAAGCGCAAGTACTTCAGCAGAGCGAACAGCTAATGGATCTCCACTCAACCCCCCATTTCCTATGGCGCCCATGCTACGCGAGGAAGTAATCAATCCTTCTCTACTAATAGTAGTATTTGTGAGGACCATTCCAGTGCATTGCAACTCAGTAACAACTGTTGCTGCCTCTAATAATGCTTCATCGCTCAAATCAGGGGCCACTTTCAATAAAAGCGGCTTTAGACCTTTGGCTTTATTTACTGCCTGAAGCCTGGTAAGTAACTCAACGAGGCTATCCTTACCCTGAAGGGCTCGCAATCCCGGTGTATTCGGCGAGCTTACATTAACTACAAAGTAATCCCCATAGGCATGCAGTCTTTCCAAGCAATAGACGTAATCCCCTACAGCTTGCTCATTGGGAGTCAATTTGTTTTTACCAATGTTTATTCCTATAACTGGCAAAGAATGATTGGACGCTTGCTTACTTCTGAGATGCATCAGACGTCTTTCCATTGCATCTACCCCATCATTGTTAAATCCCAAACGATTAATCAGTGCTTTATCTCTTTTAAGTCGAAACAACCTGGGTTTAGGATTACCCACTTGACCTCTAGGCGTAACAGTTCCAACTTCAATCGCTGCAAAGCCCAATGCATATAATACTTCAACATATTGAGCATTCTTATCAAAACCAGCTGCTAGACCCACTCGATTGTTAAACCATAGATCATCTCCCAGACCTCGCACGTTAAGTCTTTCTGCAGGTTGAGTAGTATTGCGAATAAGACCAATCTGATAGCAGACCTTGAGCAAATTCATGGTAAAATAATGGGCTGTTTCTGCCGGCAGCATAAACAAAATTGCTTGAGCAAGCTTAAACATATGCTAAAGGTAATTATTTGTCTTCAGCCCAAAATACATTGGATAACAGCTTTTCCAAAAATGAAACCTAAATGAATTGGGGCGCGTATATATTTATGAAGGCGAAACGATGCACTCCATGAAAACCGGATCGAGTCGTCTTTCAAAGAGGAGGATGACGATTCATTTATGATATGCTCTCCATGAGCAAAAGATGATTTGTCTGTGTGAGAAGGGGCCTCCCGAGGCGAGGCCCCAAAGCTAAAAGCAACACGTAATGTGTTGAATAAATATGCCGGATTATCCGAAGGTCGGGATTACTATCCATGACATAAAAAAAGGGGCAATAGCCCCTTTTTATTTGCTTATTGAATCTAATCGTTAAAACTGAATGGGTACAAACTCACTACCCTTGTTGCTTATCACACCTAGGTAGTAAACGCCATGAGCATATTCTGATATATCCATTGCTGTATTCATTGTTTTTGGACTCATCGAATAGATTACTTGACCCTTTATATCCATCAAGATGATCTCTGAAATATTCTCAAGTTCATTCATTCCAATATATAGTACTTCATTTTGAATCGTTAAGTACTCCAAAGAATGACGAAGTAAAAAGTCTTCTAAAGAGTTCGTGCCGAGAATGGTAATCATCACAGTTTGAGAAACCTCACAACCATCATCTGACACATAATTCAATACTAAATTGTATGTTCCTTCGGTTAGAAAAGTGTAATCTAAGGTAGCATCCGTTCCTACCTCTGATCCATCAAGAAGCCAAGAGTACGTTCCACCTGTGGTAGATACATTAGGCGTCACGTTTACGGTCTCTCCAGCATTACTCGTAATGTCTACTGGCAAGGTTACCGAAACAGGTGCGCCAATTACAACAGAATCAGTGAAGGTGCTCGTCATACCGTCAAAAGTTACTACCATAGTGTATTCATCCGACGCAGAAACTTCAATGGTATCCATTCCGGTAGTTGATCCATACCCCACTTCAATACCCATACTATTGGATAACAAATAGTCCCAAGAGGTAATCTGTCCATCGATAAGGATACTCGGTAAATCCACTGCAAACCCGGCACCAGAACTACAAAGATCATCTACACCGTAAGCCGTTGGAGAGGGACTAGTAAAAATTTGAAAGCGATCATTAGAATCCGTTAGTAACATGTTAAATGTGTAGGTTGAATCCAGCATAAGATTTTGCCAAACATCATCTTGCATGTCATGCAGATACAATACAGAGCCTAATGGCATATCATTGACATATTGGAAGATCAGTGTAAACGTGCCATCCGAGCCAGGCTGCATTCCTAAAGTGATTGGATTGCCGAAGTAATCTAGAGAAAATGCATTGATTGCAAGGATTCCTGTATTACCATCAATTCTTGTATACAATGTAGGCTGTCCGGCAGCACTAGGCGTCTTGTAAGAATCATATACTGGGTCAAAATTATCAGTAGCCTGGTCTGAAAAATAGATAAATGTTCGATCTTGAGATCCTGCAGCACTTACATCGACTTTTAAACGGTTTTGCCAAAACTGAGACTGTGCACTTACAATAAATGGCAAAAGGAAAAGAGATAGGAGAAGGTTTTTCATAGGTGTATTTTAAGACAAATATCGACTAGAACTTGCCTCGATGTTTCCTCACTTTTCAACAAAAAAAAAGGGAGTGTAGCCACACTCCCCTTGTAAGTTAATGGTTACATGTACCATGCTATCGTTGAATCAAAAGCTGTTGAGTGTAACTTTCTCCGCCTTTACGTAAAGTAATCGTATAGATACCTGCAGCTAAGTCACTTGTGTTGAACATATGATGCGTAGCACTAGCTTGCATTGCACTAATCAACTTGCCATCCATTGCAAAAAGCTCAATATTCGCTCCCATAAGGTGGTCGGTCAAGGTTATTTGAATTCCATCGTTTTGAGCGACTGCTGTAAACAAGGAAATATCTAAGTCATTATTCGAAGCTACTCCTTTATCTACGAAAACCTGAACAGAAGAAGATGAAGTACAACCCTCATTATCACTAGCCTCAAGGGTTACGGTGTACACTCCAGCTGTCAAGCCTTCGATTATTAAATTTTCTGTCTCAGAAACCACTTCATTATCCATCTTCCAAACAAATTCATTAGCATTTGTTAACGGAGTAATATTTAACGAGTTACCTTCTATTAGAGTAAGTTGTTGAGGAAGTTCAAGAAGGATTGGCTCAATAACTTCCACCGATAAGATTTCGTGTACTATAGTGCTTCCGTATTGTAGCTCGACCTCATAATTGCCACTAACCTCTATAGGCAGACTTCGTGAAGAGGATGCGCTGCCTTGTGTAAAGGCCTGTCCATTATGACGAACCACATAGTCCCAAACCACATTTTGGCCGTTGAGAGTATAGGCTGGGATATTGAGTTCAAGCGCTCCTTCAGGCGATGCACAGCTTCCTTGAATAGCCTCAGCGAATACCTTTGGGGTTAAGTGCAATTGAAAACGATCAGCATTATCTTGTGCCAAGGCATCAAATGTGTAGGTATCGTTAAGCGTTAAATCCTGCCAGGTATTTGTTGCTTTATCCTCCAAGAACAAAAGCCCACCTTGTGGGAAGCTTTCCATTCCAGAGAAAGTTAATGTAAAGGTGCCGTCAGCCCCAGGATTAAGTCCTAGCGGTAAAATTTCTCCTAACTGATTAGTGTTTCGTGCATTGATTGACTGCATAGCATCCGAAAAGTTAGTATACAAGGTTGGCTGCCCTTGGATACTATTAAACTTGAACGCCTCATAGAGTGGGTCAAACATAGGCGTCATATCTTCTCCAAAAGCAATAAAAGTTTTATCCGCAAACCCGTTGCCACGCACTTCGACTTCTAAGCCGTGCTCGTACCAATCATTACGAAAGGTACCTGATGTTGTTGTTCGCATAGCATCCGAGAAGTTCACCGTAACATCTACTCCGTTGAGCGAACCTGCGCGAACGGCGAAGCCCTGCGTTGCCGGAATTGATTCCCCTATTGAATATGCTGAATATGTGCCACTGTAAGTCCCTGATGGATTATAATATGAGGGAGAATTTACTCCTGTATTGCCCTGGATAAAAGCGTCTCTTGACATAGGTGATGGGTAGGGATTCCCAATGAGATCCCATCCGCTGTAAGCACTTGCTGTATTACCTGATGCAGTATTACCTGAACCAGAAAAAATAACGTTATCTGCTTGATAGTTTAATGAGCCTGATCCTGGATTACCAACAATTTCTAAAATGTTGCCATTACCTGTTAGGTATGCCGAATATCCTCGTGCAGATTCTAATGAACCTGATGAGCGAACGACCCAACCTCCCTGATCAACACATGGACTTGCTGCTGCGGTCGTTGGGTTATATTCAAATAGATTTCCATAATTTGATCCTTGGCCAAGTGATGTTGGATCACATGGAACTGAAGGAGTTACAGCCACGCCATCTGTTCCATTTCCTGAAACTCCACTTCCATAACCACTGACATCATCATCTAAACTCGATACAGATGCGCCTGATATTGGCGAGGAGATTAAGTGCTGTCTTGCTGTTGCCCCCGCAACAAATAGCTGATCAGTAATTTGTCCGGCATAGGATCCACTTCCTGTAAAGTCGTCTAAGTAGGCGTCAAATTCCGCATCACTTTGGAGGATAACCGACGCTGAAGATCCTTGGGTGAAAACACCGCTCGACAAAAGCAAGGAGGAATCAATATTCAACGTACCCGACTGGATAGTAACGCCGTTGAAATTATCGACCTCTACTCTATTGGCATTGATTACATCACCATTAATGGTTTGGGACGTGCCGCCATTGAAAACAAGTTTACCCGTAGAAATATAACCCCCATTTGTACTTGAAGTATACGATGTGTTTCCAGCAATCCAAACAAGGCCCGAAACATTATCGATTTTCCCATTGCTCACAGTTAAATCTCCATTAACAAAAAGCGTTGGGTTACTTCCGTCTTGACCATTGACGTAAATTTCAGTTGTTGCTGAATTATTATCTCCCGCGACATAGAGTGCCTGTGCGTTTAACGAGAGGCCTGCTATGAGCATTATAAAAGAAAAGAGTATTGTTTTCATAGTTCTTATACAAATTCTAGAATTGGTAAGATAAGAAATTCTTGTATTTCAATCAATCCCAATGTTCTGAAAGTTAAGGATTATCTACATTAAAAGAATTCATCTATCTACAACCTGTCGGCTCAACGTTTTTATTACGAGAGCATTCTTTTTTATGTATTACTGGCCTTTTTTCATTTTAGGGTGTCACGAGAATTAAGTGGTAATCATTTCAGATGATGAAAAGACAAAACCTCAAAAGGTCGTAATGGACAACATTACGCTTATTCAATGAGACGTTGATACAATGCTAGATATTGGGGAACAATTACTTCCTTAGCAAATGCCTGGGATCGAGCCTTTGCTTTGATTTTTAGTTGACTCAGTATTGTCTTATTGCCTATTACCTCACAAACATGTTCGGCAAGCCTTGTAGTATCTCCAACATCCACTAGATAACCCGTCTCATTATGGACATTAACCTCAGAGAGCCCACCAGCGTTTGTGCTAAACACAGGAAGTCCTGATGCCATGGCTTCAAGGGCAGCGAGACCAAAACTCTCCTTTTCCGATGGAAGCAAAAAGACATCTCCCCATTGTAAAAGATCCTCTACTCGATCTTGATTTCCTAAGAAAATAATGTCTTTATCCAGACCGCGCTGACGGCCCAACACCTCCATGGGAACTCGCTCCGGACCATCTCCAATTAAAATTAGTTTTGCTTGGTTGGATTGCCGCACTAAATAGAATACATCAAGTACGTCCTCTACTCGCTTAACCTTTCGGAAATTTGAGGCATGAACGAGCACTGGAACACCCTCCGGAAGGTAGGCAGGTCTTGGATGTCTTTTTTTCGCAGAATCAAAGCGATTGACATCGATAAAGTTTGGGATGACCTCAATAGAGCGGTTTATGTGAAAGTTGTCTAGCGTATCCTGCTTTAAACTCTCGGATACGGCCGTAACTGCATTAGATGAATTGATTGAAAACTCCACAACAGATTGATAGCTGGGCGCCTTCCCTACTAAAGTTATATCAGTGCCATGGAGGGTTGTTACGAAGGGCAAATCCTTACCCTTTTCCCGTAAAATCGACTGAGCAAAATAAGCGGCCGAGGCGTGAGGTATGGCGTAATGAACATGGAGCAGATCTAAGTTGTGATAGAGCGCCACATCGACCAAACGGCTTGTAAGAGCGGTTTCGTAAGGAGGATATTGAAACAAGGCATAGTTCTGAAAACTTACCTCATGATAATACACATTGGGCAGAAGTGCATTGAGTCGTTTAGGGCGACTGTAAGTAATAAAGTGCACCTCATGCCCTTGCATAGCTAGGGCAATTCCCAACTCCGTAGCAATGACACCACTGCCGCCGAAAGTAGGATAACATACAATACCAATTTTCATAAGTGCCTTACCTTTAACTTAACACTGCTCAAGGTAAGTAAAACATGAAAGTCATCCTACAATTTATTGCCCTACCCTTGCTTCTGCTGATTAAAATCTATCAGTTGATTTTAAGACCCTTCATACCCAGCGCATGTCGCTTCCAACCAACTTGTAGTCGATATAGTGCAGAAGCGTTACGCAAACATGGCATATTCAAAGGGAGCTACCTTATGGTACGAAGAATAAGCAAATGTCATCCTTGGGGAAGTTCTGGGTATGATCCCGTTCCGTAATCCACGAAAGCCTTATTTTCAAGCCATGAGAAATCTTCGTATTAGACTTATCCTTATTCTTTTTGGTTTTTCCCTTCTATCCTTTGATGGTGGGGGTAACTACTTTGAAATTAGTAAGAACATCGACATGTTTACCACGATGTATAAGGAGCTCAACTCTTATTATGTAGATGATATAGAACCCAATGCTTTTATGCAAAGAGGAATGGATGCTATGCTCGAGGGCCTTGACCCTTATACGGTTTTTATCAGTGAAGCAGATATAGAAGATTACCGATTCCAGACCACTGGGCGTTATGGTGGTATTGGATGTTATGTTCGCCAATACAATAACCATATTGTAGTTTCTGAAGTTATCCAGGGATATGGAGCAGAGGAAGCAGGTATTAAAGGAGGAGACCGAATCTTAGTTGTGGATGGAATAGATGTTCAAGGTCTTGCTACCGCTGAAGTGGGAGATATCATGCGTGGTGAGCCCAACACCAAAGTGACCATGCGCATTGCAAGGCTCCAAGCAAACGGGGAATATGCTGAAATGGAAGTGTACCCGTCTCGACAAGAGATTCAAGTGCTCAATGTTCCCTTCTATGGCATGATTAATGAAAACGTAGGCTACATCAAATTGAGCAACTTTATGGAAAATGCTGCCGCTGAGGTAGAAAGTGCTTTCCTTGAGTTACGCGATGGCAATGCGCAAATGGAATCAGTAATTCTTGATCTTCGAGGAAACCCAGGAGGACTGTTACGAGAAGCTGTTAAAATTTGCAACCTCTTTATTGAAAAAGATGAGTTAGTTGTAGAAACTAAGGGGAGACTCTCTGAATGGGATGCCGAGTTTAAAACACGGGATAATCCTATTGATTTAGAAATAAAAGTGGCTGTACTTATCAATCACTCATCAGCGTCTGCAAGCGAAATTGTTTCAGGAACGCTTCAAGATCTCGATCGCGGCGTTGTCATTGGAGAACGATCTTATGGAAAAGGACTTGTGCAAACCACACGACCGCTATCCTACAATGCACAACTGAAGCTAACAACGGCCAAGTACTATATACCATCTGGTCGCTGTATTCAGGCCTTAAATTATGCTGAACGGCGAGAGGATGGATCAGTTGGACGTATACCCGACAGCTTGATTCAGGAATTCACTACTCGCAATGGACGCAGGGTGTATGACGGCGGAGGAATAATGCCCGATCTTGAAGTGGAAATGCCTGCGCCAAGCGATATTGCCTTAACACTTTTATCAGAGTATTTAATCTTCGATTACGCTACAATTTTCCAATCTCACAATACTAGCTTGCCCCAGAGTCCGGGTGAATATTATGTTTCGGATTCATTATTTTCCGCCTTCGCCGATTGGCTGCGTACACAAAACTTTAACTATACCACACAAAGTGAGGATGCGCTCGAATCACTCCGAGAGAAGAGCAAAGAGGATGGCTATTATGAAGCCATAAAGGAGACACTTGAAGCTTTAGACATTGAACTCTCAAGAGATAAAGGATCTGATATTGACAAACATGAAGACGAATTACGCCAGTTACTCAACGAAGAAATCGTTCGACGATATTCCTTTGAGCAGGGAAGTATCAAATCTAGTTTTCAGTATGACCAACAAATCCAACGTGCATGTTACGTTTTAAACGATGATGCAACCTATAATGCCTACTTGCAACCTTAAATTTTTCATCCCATGTGTAACCTCTTGTGATATCCTACGTATTAGAACATAAGTCGGGAAATTTAATCCATTTCCCTTATGACTAAGCTTTTGTGTATAGACACTTCAACTATATGTTGTGCAGTAGGGCTTCTCGCGGGTAGTTCTTCTGAACATCGGATTGTAGAAGCGTACCATGAACTATCCGGCCGACGTCATAGCGAAGTGCTTGTTCCGACAATACGTTCTTTATTTCTCCAAGCAGATTGGTCAATGACTGATATAGATGCTCTTGCCATCGGAATAGGCCCTGGGTCATACACAGGCCTAAGGATTGGTCTTTCTGTTGCAAAAGCATTATGTCTTTCTTTGGAAATTCCTTTGATTACGGCATCTACCTTGCAAACGATAGCAGCAGAAACTGTCATAAAACACAAGTTGGATTCTTCTGTTACCATACTGAGTATGATGGATGCACGTCGCAATGAAGTGTATCTAGGTGCATATTCCGCAGACGGTCAACAAATTTTACAAGATAGACCACGTATTCTCGATCAAAAGGATGATATAAAAGATCTTCATAATCTTTCGAATGCACTATATCTTGCTGGTGATGGCGCTCCCAAGGGAAGCCATCTTTGGCCCAATCAAAATCCACCTGTAGATAGCGATATCTATCCCTCTATTCGAGGAATGGAATCCTGTGTATGGCAAGCTTGGAGCGACCAAAAGTTTGATGATGTAGGCTATTGTAATCCAGTTTATTTAAAGGGGTTATATAAGCCGAGTTAATGATAAAATTTAGTGAAAGATGAATACCAAAAATTCCATAACGCTCCGTTCTTATGATCCCCAAGTGGAAGATGTAACGTTAAATTTCAGTGAACTCCAAGAGGCATCTCTTGTTATTCGTTCGTTGAACCACCCTTTGCGTCAACAGATCTTAAACCTTTTGGAAGAATATGGTTCGATGACAGTAACCCAGATTTACATCAAACTTCGTATCGAACAATCCGTTGCTTCACAGCATTTAGCCATCATGCGAAAAACTGACGTGCTTAAAACAGAGCGTAACGGAAAGTTCATTTACTACAGTTTAAACAAATCCACCATCAGGGCTGTATCCCACATGGTTCAAAAAGTAAACGTGTAGGAAGGATTTTTTAATTGAAGCTTAACCCAATTGTGCCATAGACTTTAGACCTTTATCTTTAGTTTATGGCCTTTTCTTTTTCCACCAGACTTGCTGACCTTCAAAAGGCGGAAAACACCGTCTGGGATATAGTTGTCATAGGAGGTGGAATCACTGGCGCAGGCATATTACTCGACGCACAAAGCAGAGGCTTAAATGCTGTGCTCGTCGAAAAAGAAGACTTTGCATGGGGTACTAGCAGCAGGTCTACTAAATTGATTCACGGTGGCCTTCGCTACCTAAAACAAATGGACATCCAATTGGTAAGGGAAGTTGGTAAGGAACGAGCCATCGTACACAAAAACGCCCGAAACCTAGTCTGTCCAGAACGTATGCTCCTGCCAATTTATTCCGATGGGAACCTCGGATGGGGAATGACATCTCTCGGCTTAAAAGTTTATGATTGGCTTGCAGGGGTGCCAAAGGATGAACAGCGTAAAATGTTATCCGCCGAAAAAACTTTACTCCGTGAACCCCTCTTAAAGAAGGATAACTTGAAAGGTAGTGGGCTATATTATGAATACAGGACAGATGACGCAAGGCTAACCATTAGTGTAATAAAAACCGCCTGTCAGAAAGGTGCTATAGCCCTTAATCATGCCGAGGTAAAAGATTTCACTTACAATGAAAAAGGCCTTATCAACGGGATTAAACTTACCGACCATATCCACTCAACACACCATACCCTACGAAGCAAGATTGTAATCAATGCAGCAGGACCTTGGGTAGACGATGTTCGCAGCTTTCAAAAGAATACAACCAACCGCCATCTCTTTTTAACAAAGGGTATTCACATAGTAGTTGACCGCGAAAAAATCCCCCTAAAACAGTCAGCTTATTTCGATGCTGTTGACCAACGCATGATGTTTGCCATTCCAAGGGGAAATATTGTTTACATAGGAACTACAGATACCCCCTACAATGACAATATTAATCACCCTTATCCTACGCACGACGATTTAGATTATATCTTGCAATCCACTCATAGAATGTTCCCGGACTATCCCATTGAAAAAAAGGACATTCAATCGACATGGAGCGGGCTTCGCCCATTAATTCAGCAAAAAAGGAAAGACCCGTCAGAGCTATCAAGACGGGACGAAATATTTGAATCAGAGGATGGTTTACTATCGATAGCGGGAGGAAAACTAACAGGGTACCGAAAGATGGCCGAGCGCATTGTCAATCGGGCTCAACGAGTCATTGGAAAGCGTTTGGCATGTCAAACTCAACATCTTGTCTTGTATGGCCAAGGATTTGATTCGATAACCGATGTGCAGCATCTAGTCAATAATGTTAACGCAATCATCAAGGGACCGAGCTATTTAGGAGAGCGCCTCGTTCATTTGTACGGACATTTTACTATCGATATCATTGAGCGAGCTCAAGCGAAAACGCCTAATGAAAATGATATATCGCACTCTGCATTGTTACAAGCTGAGTTGGAATATACCATAGAGCACGAGCGGGTCTGTAGCCTATCAGACTTCATTATCCAACGAAGTGGAATGCTATATTTTGATCGAGCATGGATCGTCCAGCATCAAGAATTGCTTAAGAATACAATGGCAGCTCATACACAAGGAATTCCTAGTCACTTTAATAATGCCCAAGAAACTCATTTGAAAAAGGCCTTTCAGAGTGTCATAGCCTTTCGATAAAACAACATATCCGTCTACTTCACCTTCGAAGCACGCCAAGCTGGATACAGAGAGGCAAGGCAGGTTATACCAAGCATCATAAGGGCAATGAGAAGAACATCAGTAAGGCGCCAGTCTACCGGATAAGGAATTGGAATCGCTTCAGGATTGGGTTGCGGGAAGTTGACTAATCCAAACTTATCCTGAACAACAACAATTAATGAGCCCAAAATAACGCCGAGAACAGTAGCAATTGCCGCCCCAAACATTCCTTGAAAAAGGTATAGAGAAAAAATAGTTCGTCGTTTAGCCCCTAGCGCACGAAGCATAACAATATCCTGTTGTTTCTCCATAATCAACATGCTTAGTGCAGCAATCATGTTAAACGATATAATCCCAACGATAAAAGCTAAAATAACGACCATAAAAAAGCGCTCAAGCTTGACGATGCGGTACACAGAAGCATCTTGATCGCGCCGATCTAAGACATTAAAATATGACCCCAATCTTTGCTGGATTGCTGTTTTTACTTTAGCAATGTCAGTATTTGAATTCAGGGATAAACCCAGTTGACTGACCATGCCTTTATGGCTCGGATTGAGCTTTCGAAGATGGTCAATATGTCCAAAAACATAGTGGACGTCAAATTGCTCATCACCCGTCAGAAACAAACCCATCGGCTGCAGTGGAAGACTCGGTGTTCGCCTACCTAGAGAAGTCTGGCCCGGTGTTGAGAGCCGGACGTATCCATTCCAGCGGTCAATATCTTCAAGTAGGACATCTTCCGTTGGGGCATATAAATACGGCCAATCTTGAAAGTAAAGTTTATGCTCTGCAAAGAGATTTCGTCCCATGTAAAGCGCTAGAGAATCCTGTTCAAAAGGTATATGGTATCCCTCTGTGAGGATGGATGAAAGGGCATACACCTCATTATATGATTTATCAACTCCTCGATAACGAACCACTACATTTTTAGTCGCTGAACTATCCCCATAGCTATGTGGAATTTGTAAAAATGCATAGCCCTCGTAGACCTCCGAAAGATGTTGAATTTCTTCTATGCCTTCTAACTTACCCTTTGCGCTGTCCGCGTCAAACAATCGCCCTTTGTTTGACTCAATGAGTAATTCAGGGCGAAAGTTACCCTGGCTCTCATAAATCATGGATTCCAGAGCATTAAATGAGGATAACAACACAATGATAGACGCAGCACCAATAGCCAAACCAATTATCGTGACCCAGGAGATGATATTGATAGCAAAGGTTCGCTGTTTAACCAACAAATAGCGCTTTGCAAACAAGAGAATTAACCTCATAGCTCTCCCTCCTCTCTTAGTTTTTTAAAGAGTTCTTCCATATGACTCGCATGGGCAATTGAATCGTCGAGATAAAACTCAATCAATGGAATCACCCTCAGTACATGGCGAAGGTCTTTAGCGATATCGGTGCGTATTTTGCGCACATTGGCATTCAAAGCATCTACCATAGTTTGCTTATCCTTATCGGGCAAAAAAGAAACATAAAAGCGTGCAAAGCCCATATCCGGTGTCACACTGACGCTCAGAATACTCACCAAAACCCGATTACCAAAGAAATCACCGCGTTTTTTCATAAAATAAGTTGCCATGCTATCTTTAAGAAGAGAAGCTACTTTTTGCTGTCGCCGAGATTCCATAAATTGAAGGTAGAGAGATTATCTTAAACGACAGCTTTTTCCATGGTTTGGATTAAGAAAAGTTATTGTCTGAGAGCACGCACAGAATACATTGAAAACGTCCACTTTTATCCTTTCTATTGTCAAGCCGCACAGACGTTACTTACTGTTTTATGTAATATGTACGGCCGTTCAAGTGCTATTTAGCCTCTTCACACTTGCAACTCTAATTCCTCTTTTAGAGATAATTTTTGGCAGTCAAAGCCAGTCACTAACAGGCGAAAATCCAAGTGTGGGATTTGGCCAACTCAAGGCATGGCTTACGCAAGAACTATCCACTGTTGTCGAAACCTCGGGCCAACCAATCTATGCCATTTATGGTATCGCCATAGTGCTAATCGCCGCCTCATGTATTCAAAATATGTCGAGATATTTAGCTTCCCGAGCCATGACCAAATTGCGGGCAAAAGTGTACGCCAACTTAAGGGAAAATATTTACAAAGGACTTAATTCCGCCTCCCTTCACTACATCAAATCCAATCGAAGAGGGCAAATTTTGTCGAAGGCAAGCAACGATCTTACGGAGGTAGAACACGGCATCCTCAACATTGCTGAAGCCCTTTTTAGAGATAGCTTGACCATTCTAGCCTTGCTTTATGTTTTGTTTTCTATTCAAGCCATGCTGACCCTTTTTATCCTCGCTCTAATCGCTATAGTCGCGGTTTTAATAGGGAGTATTGGTCGACAACTCAAGCAAGATTCTAAAGCAGTGCAACACGACCAAGGAAGGCTGATGGACTTTTTTAACGAGGCAATCACAGGATTTCGTCTATTTAAAGCCTATGGTGTTGAGAACAACGAAAAACGACGATTTGACGACTTAAATGATTCATGGAAAAAAAGCTATCAGTCTATGCTTTTTCGAAAATACCTAGCAAGTCCTTTGACTGAATTTTTAGCCATTATCGTAGTCGCTTCCATTTTGATTGTAGGCAGCCTCTTTGTATTTAAAGACAAGCTCCTCGCCTCAGAGTTTATCTTTTTTATTGCCGCCTTTGGTTACATCGTTGGGCCGGCAAAAAGCCTTTCTTCAGCTTTCTTTAGTTACCAGAGAGGAAGTGCCGCAGCAGAACGAATCCAACACTTTTTATCGGAAGTTTATGCTTTCTCTACAACTTCAACAAGGGAAGATTCCGAAGTACAACGCCTTTCGATGGCCCAAAATCTTCGTATTGAAAATCTTTCGTTCACCTATGAGGACCAAGCGGAACGGCTCGTCTTAAATGACCTCTATATCAATATTGAAAAAGGAAAACATATTGCACTTGTAGGAATATCTGGAAGTGGCAAATCAACGCTTTTTGATCTGATTCTTGGTTTTTATCAGCCTATAACAGGTACTATTTATCTAGACCAAAACCCCATCCAAGATCTAAGTATTCAAGCGTACAGAAGATGTTTTGGACTGGTAACCCAAGATCCTATTCTGCTGCACGACACCATTAGACAAAATCTAACGCTAGGCAAAACCTTTGAAGAAAATATAGTCATCGAGTGTTGTAAAAAAGCGGATGCCTGGGATTTCATCCGGGACTCATCCAGTGGGCTAGATACCTTGATTGGAGATCGGGGATTGCAACTATCTGGTGGTCAGCGCCAGCGATTAACGATAGCGCGTGCACTCTTGTTTGACCCCGATATTCTTTTGCTTGATGAGGCGACATCATCGCTGGATTCTGCTGCAGAGAGAAGTGTCTTAAATGCACTAAAAACCGCCATGAAAGACCGGACAACACTTTCGATTGCTCACAGACTCAGTACAGTTAAAGATGCTGATGAAATTCTTGTTTTGCAAGGCGGCACAATTGCAGAACGAGGAGATCATGAGTCACTTATCCAAAGCAAAGGGCTCTACTTCACATTGTACCAAGCACAACACCAAGTGAAGACCGAAAGTTAGACGGTAGTTTCCTGAGGTAAAATCCGCTTAGGGAAGAATAAAAAGGCCAATACCGCAATAGAAATTGCCGAATCAGCAATATTAAAGATTGGAGAAAAAACAAGATTACCTCCAAGTTTTGGAACGAATTCGGGCCAATGAACATTAAATTGAATCATGTCAACCACCTGGCCTTGAAGGAAAGGGGCATAAGAACCACCCCATTGAGCAATTCCGGGATAACCACCACCACGATCAAATAAGAGTCCATAGGCCATTGAATCAATCACATTGCCTGCCGCTCCTGCCAAAATCAGGGATAGACAAACAATAAATGCTAAGTTGATTTCATCCTTCTTTAGTGTCTTTCGAAGAAACACAATGATGACAGTGATGGCAATCATTCTAAATATGGATAGTATATACTTCCCAAGCGCCCCACCGTACTCAAATCCAAAAGCCATCCCTGGATTTTCTACAAACTGAATGTTTAGAAGTCCTCCTAGAATATGGTGACTTTCTCCGTACTCAAAGTTTGTCTTAATATAAACCTTGACTATCTGGTCAACAATCAATACAAAAAGGACAATAGACAAGGCTAAAAATCCAGGATTTTTGCGCAATGTTTCCAACTTATCGACGCCCTTTTCGCTTTGACTCGATGAGCTTCGCTTCGATGCTTAGAGTAGCATGAGGTACAGCACGCAGTCGTTTGGCATCAATCAAATTTCCTGTTTCACGGCAAATCCCATAGGTCTTATTTTTGATTCGCATGAGGGCCTTATCTAAATGCGAGATAAACTTAGCTTGTCTTGCAGCCATTTGATTAAGCTGTTCTTTTTCTGTCATCGCGTTGCTGTCCTCAAGCCCGTTAAACTTATAATCACCATCACCACTTCCTGTGCCATTGGAAATTTGCTCTTGAAGGATTTTCAAGTCCTCCTTTGCTCGATTCATTTTTTTTAAGATGATGTCCTCAAACTCCTGGAGCTCAGCATCCGTGTAACTTGTTTTACTCATGAATTGATTTTTTAAGTCCAATAGTGCATTGGTAGGCATCGATTTCCACCTCCATTTTTATTCCATCAACACCCCAATGTACTTTATCCGCCAAAATTTCTGCGAAAATATAGGATTTATGCAAATTCATCACATCTTTTAACCAAACAGTGTCTTCTAGGTAGATTGCTATTCGATCGGTAAGCTCTAGACCACTTGATTTTCTGAGGTTCTGAAAGCGATTGATAAGTTCCCTTGCCAGTCCTTCTTGGCGTAAATCTTCTGTCACCTCAACGTCCAAAGCCACCGACAGATTGCCTTCACTGACAAAACTCCACCCCTTAATATCCTCAGTAATCCATTCTACATCAGCCTCTTGAATATCAATGACTTCGCCTTCAACAGTGAGACTCATATTTCCCTTTTGCTGAAGCTCTTTAAGCTCGTCGAAATTCAATTGGGCAATACAGACAGCAGTGGCTTTCATTTTCTTGCCTAACCGGCGACCTAATGTTTTGAAATTTGCCTTCGCCTTGCGCTGCATCAAAGGGTGATCCTCAGGCATAAGCTCTAAAGCCTTGACATTTACTTCCTCTTGAATTATGCGCTCAATGGATTGCATTAATTCAGAAGTCACTTCATTGGATAGGGGAACCAAAATCCTTGATAAAGGTTGACGGACTCTTATCTTTTCCGCTTTTCGAATACCTAATACCATAGAGGAAAGGCGCTGGGCAACATGCATTTTATGCATTAAATCCTGATTGCTTTGCATAACTGCTGCATCGGGCCATGGTGATAAATGGACGGAGTCATGCATTGTCTCCGTAGTGTAGGTCGATAGCCGATCATACATCCATTCTGCAAAGAAGGGAGCGATAGGTGCCATAAGCTTCGCAGTACCCATCAATACCTCAAACAGCGTATCATAAGCCGCTTTTTTATCCTTTGTTATTTCACCCTTCCAGAATCTTCTACGACTGCGACGCACATACCAGTTCGACACTTGATCAATCATCATGGTTTGAATTGAACGACCTGCAGGGGTAGGGTCATAATCATCCAACAGGATTGTGCATTGCTCGACAGTTGAAGCATATACCGAAAGCATCCATTGGTCTAACTCACTTCGATCGCTATAGTCTACAGCTGTACTTGCGTCATAGCGATAGGCATCAATATCTGCATAGCGCGTAAAAAAGGAAAGAGTATTATATAAGGTGCCAAAAAACTTACGCTGTACCTCACCAACTCCTTCAATGTTGAATTTTAGATTATCCCAAGGCGGCGCATTAGTCACCATATACCATCGCGTAGCGTCGGCTCCATACTTAGCTAGTGTTTCAAAGGGATCTACTGCATTGCCCAAGCGCTTGGACATTTTCTGTCCATTTTTATCTTGAACCAAACCATTTGCAATCACATTTTTGAATGCAGGCTTTCCGTGGAGCATAGTAGATATAGCATGTAGCGTGTAAAACCAACCACGGGTTTGATCAACCCCTTCTGCAATAAAATCTGCAGGGAACTGATAGTCGAAGTCCTCTTTGTTTTCAAAAGGATAGTGCCATTGAGCGTATGGCATAGAGCCCGAATCAAACCATACGTCAATAACTTCCGATTCTCGCCTCATAACCTCGCCGTTACTAGACACAAGGACCACGTCGTCAACATAAGGCCTATGCAAGTCTTCGGGAAGCGATTGCTCTAATCCAAGGACTTTATTGGCTTGATCAATAGCTTTTGATAATTCTTCAACCGAACCGATACATACTCTTTCCTTGCCCGATGCTGTTGACCATATCGGCAGAGGAATTCCCCAGAAACGAGAGCGACTGAGGTTCCAATCTTTTACTTCCTCTAACCACTTTTTAAATCGCCCTTCCCCAGTATGCGGAGGTTTCCAATGAATCTGACTATTAGTAGCCACAAGTTCATCTCTCAAAGAGGAAACACGCACAAACCAAGAATCTAAAGGATAATATAGAATTGGTTTATCGGTTCGCCAACAGTGAGGATAGCTGTGAGCATATTTACGCACATCAAAGGCTAGATTATTTTCCTTGAGATAAATAGCAATATCTACATCAAGCGATTGATACGCATCATCATCGGTGTAATTCTTAACATAACGCCCTGCAAAAGGTCCAGCACCATCCGTCATCTTCCCTGTGCCATCGACAAGAGTTAGACTACCTATACCGTTTTCTTCTGCTACAGAACGATCATCTGCTCCAAAACTTGGTGCCGTATGTACAATACCCGTTCCATCTTCAGTAGTCACAAAGGACCCTGATATCACTTTGAAAGCATCCCCATCTGTTGGCACACTATCGCCTATGAGTTGCTCGTAGCGAAGGCCTACGAGCTGACTACCTTTATATCTTACTACGCGGCGGGCAGGAATACACTTTCCTTCAAAGTCAGCCGTATACTCTACATTAAACTGATCTTCTGTAAACCATTTGGACACTAAGGCTTCAGCCAGAATCACACTGACTTCCTTTTTAGTATACTTATTAAAAGTGTTGATTTTTACGTAATCAATAGAGGCACCTATGGTTAATGCCGTGTTGGATGGAAGCGTCCAAGGTGTTGTCGTCCAGGCGAGTAGATAAACCTCCTCTTGATCGCAGTCAAATAAAAAGGATGACTCATTATTGGTGATGACTTTAAACTGCGCAACCACTGTGGTATCTTTTACTTCTCGATAGGCCCCGGGTTGATTGAGCTCATGGCTTGATAAGCCTGTACCCGCTGCAGGAGAATAGGGCTGTATTGTATACCCTTTATACAAAAGACTTTTATCCCAAAGTTGTTTTAGATTGTACCATACTGATTCAATGTAGTCGTTTTCAAAAGTGACGTAAGGATTATCCAAATCAACCCAATACCCCATTTTTTGGGTAAGATCATCCCAATGAGACTTAAAACGCATAACCGTCTCACGACACTTTGCGTTATATTCTTCAATGGTGACCTTTGTCCCAATATCTTCTTTCGTAATCCCTAACTCCTGTTCAACCTTTAGCTCAACTGGCAATCCATGGGTGTCCCATCCTCCTTTTCGCTCTACGCGATAACCCTGCATGGTCTTGTATCGACAAAAAATATCCTTGACAGTTCGTGCCATTACATGATGAATACCTGGCATTCCATTGGCCGATGGGGGTCCCTCATAGAAAACAAAGGGCCTGTTTTGGGGTCGCTCGTCAACACTACGAGTGAAGATTTTTTCTCTTCCCCAATACGCTAGTACTGCCTCATCAATTTGAGGTAGGTTGAGTTGTTCTTTTGCTGTGTTTCTAAACTTTGTCAAAGTGTTCTGTCTTTTACGCACCAAATCTAAGGAAGTTCTTGCCCTATACCATCGAATATGTAAATTCGTGAAATGCCTGATAAAATGCTGCTTGTCCGTATATTTTTTATGCACCTATTGTTTTGCACTTCTACCCTACTTTGGGGACAACAGTACAATACATGGCGCTATCACAACAGTTATGAGACGTCAACAGCCTTGGAGGTAACTGATATGGCAGTTTGGTCTGCCTCTCTTACTGGATTATTGCGCTATGACAGGGCTAGTGGAGAAATTCAGACCTATGATAAAACCAATGGCTTGAGCGATGTCCAGATACGTCAAATCGCTTGGAATGCAGAGATTGGAAGCCTAATCATTACCTACGAAAACAGCAACATCGACTTAATCAGCGATTTTGGAACAGTAACAAACATCCCCGATATACTAAATTCTACTGTCACAGGATCGAAATTGATTAATACTATTTATACCGAGGGAAGTATGGCATTTCTTTCTTGTGATTTTGGAATTGTAGCGGTTGATTTAATCAACTTAGAAATTGAGGCGACCTATATCATAGGTAATGGGGGGCAATCCGTCATATGCCATGACTTTAGCAAAACCGAAGACACCTTATATGCTGTAACCAATGAGGGATTAAAGGTTGCATTTAATGATGGCAGCAATTTATTGGATTTCCAGTCCTGGAATACAATAAATCCATCAATTACGGGGGGCATTGAGCACTGGGAAGGTGCTTGTTTTGTGCATAGTCTAGATACGCTTTATAAGCTTGAATCGCTGGACAGCCTTGCAGCTCTTATGCCATTATCGGGGTATCAAACGGTACAACTTGCGGCATCCGATTCGCTCTACTTGATTCAAACAGAGGGTGATTTCATCTCGGGCATTGTGGACTCATCAAAAATTTTTGTTTGGAGTGAAGATAGCTTTGAAAGTCGCTTTAGTGGAGTTTCAGCCTATCCCTTAGATATGGAAAGAGCTCAGGAAAAGGTATATATCAGCGATTACCGAGGAGGATTACGAGAAATCTTTCAGGACAACACGCAAATTCGTCGATTTGTAGGTGGCCAGCGATACAGTTCGAAAGCCTTTCGTATTGAACCTGGTTTAGATAACGTTTGGGTGAGTTCTGGCAGCACAGATTTTGGATTGGGTAAAAGTCCTGGAGATCCATATATCTACGATGGTGTAAGTGCTTATGATGGTTCGTTTTGGACAAATTATGTCAACTTCAACGTAGACGTTTTGAATCCTACTTTTGATATTGTACCAGTGCGTGAACACCCAAACAGAGATGAGGTATGGGCTGGTAGCTTTTACGGGGCTTCCCGTTTTTTACATACTGCAGATGAACATTTTGACTCCAGTAACTCAGCAATTCTGTCCAAAGAAAACGACCCCAGTTTTCAGATTGTTAGTGATATTGATTTTGACAAATCAGGACGTGTATGGATGACTAATC
>TARA_B100000963_G_scaffold361582_1_pt1 | contig 29448 bp, 24 predicted proteins | sample TARA_B100000963 | Tara Oceans TARA_B100000963 (sample SAMEA2622097) | marine metagenome | biome: marine biome (ENVO:00000447); feature: surface water layer (ENVO:00002042); material: "saline water (ENVO:00002010), including plankton (ENVO:xxxxxxxx)" | depth 5 m | reverse complement strand
TGAGGAAAAAAGAGATTTTTTCGCTACATCTGTTTTGTCTGAGAGTGTAAATTTACAATTTGATACAGAGGGAAGGGTCTCACTAACTAAAAAATTACTGGATCACGCAAAAATAAAAAAAGATGTTTTATTTGTTGGTTTAGGAAAAACTTTTCAAATTTGGGATCCAAAAATATTTGAAAAGTATAAAATTACGGCAAGAAAAAAAGCATATCAGAATAGATCAAGCTTAAAATGGCAAAATAAACAGGAAGGGGAGTCCAAATGAGTATAAATATTGGTGGTGGAGAATTGAAAGAATTAAAACCTAGAATCTTAGTTTTAGGTGTTGGAGGTGCTGGTGGTAACGCAATAAACGCAATGATAGAGGCTGGCATGCAAGGAGTAGAATTTGTAGCTGTTAATACGGATGCCCAAGACTTGAAAAATAATAAAGCTGATGCAAAAATTCAAATCGGCATGAATTTGACCAAAGGTTTAGGTGCGGGAGCAAAGCATGACATTGGCCAAGCTGCAGCAGATGAATCTTTAAACGAAATAGTAAGCTATCTTCAAGGAAGCAATATGGTTTTCATAACATCTGGAATGGGTGGCGGAACGGGTACAGGAGCTTCTCATGTAATAGCTAAGGCAGCCAGAGAATTAAATATTTTAACAGTTGGTGTAACTACTCTACCTTTTACATATGAAGGTCCAAAAAGAATGCGAAGAGCATTAGCTGGGCTTGAGGAGCTTAAAAAACATTTAGACACTGTAATTGTTGTGCCTAATCAAAATCTTTTCAAAATTGCCAGTGAAACTACAACGTTTGAAGAGTCATTTAATTTATCAAACGATGTACTTAAACACGGAGTGCAAAGTGTAACAGATTTAATGGTAAGACCAGGAATGATCAATTTAGATTTCGCTGATGTAGAAACAGTAATGAGTTCTATGGGTAAGGCAATGATGGGAACTGGTGAAGCCGAGGGAGAAAATAGAGCAATGGTAGCCACTGACATGGCATTAAACAATCCACTAATCGATGAATATTCTCTTCAAGGAGCTAAGGGATTATTAATAAATATTACAGGAGGAAAAGATTTGACCTTGTTTGAAGTTGATCAAACTGTTCAAAAGATAAGAGCAGAGGTTGATCCTGAGGCAGAAATTATATTTGGTGCAATTAAAGATGAAAGCATGAATGGCAAAATGAGGGTTTCAATTGTTGCCACTGCTTTAGATGGTCACAAACAAGAGTCGAAAACAGTTCTCAACATGTTTAATAGATTACAAAATAGAAATACAGGATATTCTGAGAGCTTATTTTCTCATAATCCTAAAATAGAGAGTAGTACTTTAAATTCAATTGATGGTGCTACCGCGCTTCAACTTGATGAAAAATTTGAGGTTAATGAACATGAAGAAAATGTCGCCATAAACAATATTAATCCTGATATTTCTGAGCCTAAAAAAAATTTTGATGCAGGAAGTAATATCCCTTCAGGAGTTTCTATAGAAAGCGCTTCATACATGGAAAATAATGAAACTGACTCTATGATAGATAACAATGGCTTAGATTCTATTTCACAAGAAAATCATGTTGAATATACTCCAAAGCTTTTTTCTGATGAAAGCAACTCTAATTATAAAGAGGAACATGAAGAAAGCGATGATAAATATTCAGAACGATTATTTGAACAAGATCCAATCGAAGAGGACGATTTTGAGATACCGGCTTTCTTAAGAAAACAAAAATTTTAATGTTGCATTATCATCATTATGCCCAACAGAAAAATATCACTGGAAATCAAACATTTTCCGGTGATGTTGGACAAGGTGATCGAAATTTGTTCTCCCGCTAAAGGCGGAGTTTATTTAGACTGTACATTTGGTGGGGGAGGTTATTCAGAGAAAATTTTAAAATTTTCTAAAACAAAAGTAATTGCATTGGATAGAGACAAATACACTTTAGAACATGCAAAAATTCTTAAAAAAAAATACCCAAAAAGATTTTCTTTCTTCCAAAAAAAATTTAGCGATTTAGACAGCGTAACCACTGGGCATGAAATCGACGTGGTAATTTTTGATTTAGGGCTTTCATCATTTCAGCTCAAAAACTTAAAAAGAGGATTTTCATTTAATTCAAAAGACTCTCTTGATATGTCAATGGGTCTAACGAAAGTTTCAGCTGAACAAGTAATAAACGAATGCAATGAACATAAACTAAAATTAATTTTAAAAATTTTAGGTGAGGAAAAAGAAGCGAATAGAATAGTAAAAAATATAATCAAGTTTAGAGCCATTAAAAGAATTACAAAAGTAAATCAATTGGTTGAAATAATTGAAAGAAGCAAAAAAAAAGATTATTCAAAAAAAATAAATCCTTGCACCAAAACTTTTCAAGCAATCAGAATGTTTGTTAATAAAGAGTTAACAGAGCTTTTTGAGGGCTTAATAAAAGCTGCTAAAATTTTAAAACCAGGAGGTAAAATTTTAATAATAAGCTTTCATTCCCTTGAGGACAAAATGATAAAATTTTTTTTTAATAATTTTTCCTCAAATCGACCTCAAACATCGAGATATTTTCCAGAAAATGATCAAAGTGAAAATTTTTTATTTGAGAAATATAAAAATAAAATCTTTAAACCAACGAGCAGTGAAATAGCGAAAAACTTCCCTTCTAGATCGGCTAAATTAAGGTTTGCAGTTAGAAACAGTAATAAATTTACTTTCCCACAAGATTTTACTGTCAAGTTTAAAAAATATTTAGAACTAGAGAGTTCACATGTATAGAATAAAAATTCTAATATCTATTTTTATATTTTCAATTCTACTTGGATTTACATCAGTCATCAAAACCAAGACCAGAGTGATTGAAAAAAAAATTTTTAAAATTGAGTCTAGTATTAATGTTATAGAAAAAGATTTACACGAGACTCAGCTAGACTACTCTTACTTGTCATCTCCAAGTTTCTTAGCAAAAAAAATTAAAGATTTAGCATTTATTGAGTATGAACCAATGCACTTTTCTAGAATTTTTTTAAGTTACAATGATTTTGTTAACAATCAAAATAAAATTTCAAACCTAAACATCATTAATGAGAAAAAAAAATAAAAGAGATAGAAATTTTAATATAAATCAAACTAGCTTCTACTTTGAAGATTATTTAGAAAATAATACTAATAACAAAAAAAATAGGGATACAAAAATTTCTCAAGACAGAATATATTTACTTTTTTTTTTATTTTTTTCACTCATATTAATTTTTTCAATAAAGATTACAATTATATCTTTAAAAAGCCCTACGATTTTGGGAAGCAAAAACACTTCTAAATTTATTTCTTTACGAAGAGATATTACTGATAGAAATGGCAACTTAATTTCTAGGAATGTTAAATCTTATCATGCAGCGATTAATCCAAACCTTATTAAAGACAAAGAAAATTTTCTCTTAAAAATCAGATTTAATTTTCCAGACATTTCAATTGAATATTTAAGAAAGAAACTAAATGAAGGTAAATATTTTTATTTGAAAAAAAGGTTGAACCAACAAGATAGAGAAAAATTGTGGGCTTTAGGCGAAAAGGGAATAATATTTGAACCTTTTCAATCAAGAATTTATACTAACGCAGGTTTGTATAGTCACATTTTAGGACAAGTAGACTATGATAATTACGGTTTATCAGGTGTTGAAAAATATTTTGACACTGATCTCAAAGACGAAAAATCTATAAAAAAACCTCTTCAATTAACTTTAGATACAAATTTACAACATCTTATTAGCGAGGAGCTTCATAACTCAATTGAGACTTTTAATTCGACTGGTGGAGGTGCATTATTAATGGATGTCAATAACGGAGAAATCTTATCTCTTATTTCTCTTCCTAATTATAATATTAATGTTAGAAAAAAAATTACAGACAAAAAATATATTAATAAAATAACTAAAGGGGTTTACGAATTAGGCTCCATTTTTAAAACATTTACAATAGCTCTAGCAATTGAGAAAAATTTAGTTACACCCGAAACGATAATTAACAATATTCCAAAAAAAATTAAATGCTCTGTTCATGAAATCTCGGACATAAAAAAATTTCCAAAAAACTTATCCGTCGAGGATATTTTGATCCGATCTTCAAATATTGGTACACTAATGTTGGCAAAAAAAATAGGAGAGCAAAATTACAAAGAATTTCTTCAACAAACAAATTTACTATCATCACCGAACTTGCAGCTTGAGGAACTAGGAACTCCATTAAAATTTAAATGGGATAAGTGTAAATTAGAGACAATTTCGTATGGACACGGAATTACAGTAACACCACTTCAGGCAACAGCAACATATGCTTCATTAGTAAATGGTGGAAATATTGTAGAGCCCACCTTAGTAAAGAGAAAAAATTACAAAAAAAAAAGAATTGTTTCTGCTCAAACGAGCAAACAAATTAATAAAATTTTAAGAAAAGTGGTTACCGAGGAGGAAGGAACAGCTAGCCTGGCTGATATTTATGGTTACGATGTAGGTGGGAAAACTGGTACTTCTCAAATGTATAGAAATAAAAAAGAAAACTTGAACACTTTTATCTCAGTTTTTCCTGCACAAAGTCCAAAATACGCATTATTAATAATGCTTGAAAATCCCCAAGTAGCAAAAGATTTAATCTATAATTATAGAGGATTAAAGATCAAAGCCACTAGAAACGAAGCAGGATGGAATTCTGTATACACGGCGGGCAAAATAATAAAAAAAATTGGACCTATTTTAGCCATAAAAAACGATCAATTTTACCTAGACTATGTTGCTAAAAAAACTGATTAATCTTTCGTCAACCAAATACAAAAATACTATTGTTCAAGGTCTATCCGACAACAGTGAAAGAATAAAAAAAAACTACATTTTTTTTGCTATTAAAGGAAATAAAGTAAATGGTGAAAAATTTATTGATAAGGCAATAGAAAATGGAGCGTCAGCAATTATTTGTTCTAAAAATTGTAAATATGAAAGTAAAAAAATTCCAATATTTAAATCATCAAATATAAGAAATTGTATAAGTATTATTTCTTCAAAATTCTACAGCCAAAAGCCTAAAAATATAATTGCAGTTACGGGTACAAATGGGAAAACTTCAGTTGCAGATTTTTTTTATCAAATATTAAGTTTAAATAAAATGCGTGCAGCTTCTATTGGTACACTGGGTATAAAGTATAAAAATCGAATTACTAAAACGGGACTAACATCACCGAGCCCTATTGAAATCCATAAAAGTCTAGATAATTTAAAAAGAAATAAAATTGAAAATGTAATAATAGAAGCATCAAGCCATGGTTTGCATCAAAAAAGACTTAATAATATTAATTTTAAAGCAGGTATATTTACTAACTTTAGTCAAGACCACCTAGATTATCACAAATCAATGAAGAACTACTTAAACTCAAAATTAATTTTATTTTCAAAATTATTAAAAAAAAAGAAATATGTAATTACAGATAAAAATTTGAAACAATTTAAAAACTTAAAAAAGATATCATTACAAAATAAATTGAGATTGTTACATATATCAAATGAACTTAAACATTTGAAAAAAATTTCCTTTTTAAAAGGAGAATTTCAATTAAAAAATCTATCAATGGCTGTCTTAGCAGCAAAATTGTGTGGACTTAGTAAGAAAAAAATTTATTTATCTATTGATAAAATTAAAAATGTTAACGGAAGAATGGAGCTTGTAAGAAAACTTAAAAACAATATTCAAGTTTTTATTGATTATGCACATACCCCTGAAGCTTTATTATCAGTTCTCGAGTCCCTTACTAATGATGGACATACAAATATTTCTTTAGTTTTCGGATGTGGCGGAGAAAGAGATAAAAAAAAGAGGTCCATAATGGCAAAAATTGCGAAAAATTATTGTAAAAAAATCTATGTAACTGATGACAATCCTAGAAATGAAGATCCTAGCAAAATTAGAAAAGAAATTGTAAAAAATTTGAAGGGAAAAACTTTTTTCAATATAGGTAACAGATCCGAAGCTATAAAAAAATCAATTTCAAATGCTATTCCAAATGAAACTGTATTAGTTGCTGGGAAGGGTCATGAAACTCATCAAGATTATGGAAAAAAGTTAATTTCAATATCTGACAAAGCAGTAATTAAAAAAATTAAATACAAAGAAAATAGTCAACAACTAGTATCACAAGCAAATTCAAAGATAATAAATCAGATACAAAAGAATAATAAGAATTATAATTTTAATGGTTTAGCGATAGACTCAAGAGATATTAAAAAAGGCAATTTATTTATTGCTATCAAAGGAAAGTATAAAGATGGAAATAATTTTATACCTCAAGCCTTAAAAAGAGGTGCTAAGTTTGTTGTTACGTCTAAAAAAAATGTAAAATTTAAAAAAAATTTGATCAAAACAAAAAATGAATTAAATTTTTTGAATAAGTTTGCAATTATAAATCGGCAAAATTCACAATCAAAAATTATTGCATTAACAGGCAGTGCTGGAAAAACATCTCTTAAAAACTTGCTTCAAAATTTATTAAATAATTTTGGAAAAACATACGCATCTCCGAGATCATTTAATAACAGTATCGGTGTACCAGTTAGTTTGTGCAATCTTGATTTAACACATAAATTTGGAGTATTTGAGGTGGGTATGAGCAAAAGCGGAGAGATTGATCAATTAACAAAAAAAATAAAACCATCTTTAGCAATAATTACAAATATTGGAGAGGCTCACATTGAAAATTTCAAAAGCATAACAGGAATTGCATCAGCTAAGGCAGAAATAATTAATCATATTCAAAAAAATGGTACAATTATTTTAAATAGAGACGACAGATTTTTTAATTTTCTTAGAAAAAAAGCAAAAGTAAAAAAAATTAAAATTCTTACTTTTGGTCGAAATAAAAAATCAGATATACAATTGTTAAAACTGGAAAGGACAAGTGGCATCAACCAAATTTTTGTCAGGATAAAAGACATTATTATAAAATTTAAAGTAGCAAACATAAATATAAGCAATGTTTTATGCTCTTTAGCAACTATGTATGCATTGGGGCTAAATTATAAAAAAATAATTAAATTATATAAAAACTTTCAGCCGTCAGACGGCAGAGGTAAAATACATAAGATTGAAAGATATAAAAAAAGATTTAATCTGATAGACGAAAGTTATAATGCCAATCCGCTTTCTGTTAAAATAGCATTAAAAAATTTTTCAACAATAAGAAAAAAGAAGTTTAAAAAATACTTATTACTTGGTGATATGCTTGAATTAGGAAAAAAATCTGAGTTTTATCATAAAAATCTATCTAGACTTATTAACAGCTCTGATATCGACAAAGTATTTGTTAAGGGAGACAAAACCCTTATTACCTATAAGAATATTAAAAAAATTAAAAGAGGTAATATATTTCAATGTGATCAAGACGTTGACTTTATTTTAAGAAATATTATCGCAAATAATGATTATTTAATGATAAAAGGGTCTAATTCAACTGGGCTCAAAAATATAAGTAATTTGATGATAAAGGGAACATAAATGTTATTCAATCTTCTTACCTCGTTCATAGATCAATATTCCTTTTTAAATGTTTTTAAATACCTTACTTTCAGAACTGGTCTTTCCGTCGTTACTTCTCTGGTCGTTGTTTTTTTAATTGGTGGACCACTCATTAAATTGTTTTCAGAAAATATGATTACGGGGCCAATTAGGCAAGATGGCCCAATTGATCATATTATAAAAAAGTCTGGTACACCAACAATGGGTGGAGTGATTATAATAATTGGAATGTTAACTAGCACCTTACTATGGGCAGATTTGAAAAATATTTTTATATGGGTTTTAGTATTTGTTTCTTTAAGTTTAGGTTTACTTGGATTTATTGATGATTTATTGAAAATAAAACTGAAAAATTCTAGAGGTCTCAATTCCAAATTAAAATTTTTAGGTCAATTAATTATTAGTTTAGTAGCAATTTTAATGTTAGTAAATTTTTCTGACCACGAATATTTATTTAATTTATATTTTCCTTTTTTTAAAAATTTAATTTGGCAAATGGGTTTATTCTTTATCCCTTTCGGTATGTTTGTTATAATTGGTTCTTCAAACGCAGTAAATTTAACAGATGGCCTAGATGGTTTAGCTACTGTTCCAGTTATGTTGGTTGCTTTATCATTTACATTAATTTCGTATGTAGTTGGAAATACAATTTTTTCTGAATATCTCCAACTACAATATATTCCTGATGTCGGCGAATTATCAATTTTTTGTGGATCTATAGTCGGATCTTGTTTGGGATTTTTGTGGTATAACGCACCACCAGCTAAAATATTTATGGGCGATACAGGCTCGCTTTCACTGGGAGGATCATTGGCCGCTGTCGCAATTATTGCTAAACATGAAATCGTACTTGCAATAATAGGCGGACTTTTTGTACTAGAAACTGTTTCTGTTATTATACAAGTGATCTCTTTTAAATTAACTGGAAAAAGAATATTTAAGATGGCTCCTATACACCACCATTTTGAAAAAAAAGGTTGGGCAGAATCAACAATAGTCATTCGTTTTTGGATAATAGCTATTATCTTAGCTCTAGTTGGTTTGGCGACATTAAAGTTACGTTAAAATGTCTAGAGTATTTACTTATAATAAAAAAAATTTTAAAAATTTATCTTTTTTTATTTATGGTTTAGGAGCAACTGGTAAATCAACGATTAATTTTTTAAAAAGAAGAGATGCAATTAATTACACCGTTTGGGATGATAATCTAAAATTTAGGAGAAAATATAGATCAAAAATTTCTTCTAATATTAAAAAATCTTTAAAGTCAGTAGATTATATTGTCTTAAGCCCAGGTATAAATTTAAAAAAATCTCAATATAAAAAAGATTTAAAGAAATTTAGAAAAAAATTAATTACAGATATTGATTTGTTATATTTAAGCAATAATAATTTTAAATCAATTGTTATTACTGGAACCAATGGAAAATCGACTACTTGCAAAATTATTACACATCTTTTAAAAAAAAATAATTTTAAAGTCCAGCTAGGAGGCAATATTGGAACCCCAGTTTTAGATTTAAAAATAAAGAAAAATTTTATTATTGTTATAGAAGCTTCTTCTTTCCAATTATCACATTCCAAATTTATTCATCCAAGCTACGCTCTTTTACTTAATATAACTAATGATCACCTTGACTGGCACGGTTCAATGCAAAATTATTTACAATCAAAATTAAAAATATTCAATTTACAAAAAAAAAATGATTTTGCTTTAATTAATGAAAATTTAAAAAAATATTATACAAGAAAAAAATTTTCGGGGAAATGTCTATTAATTAAAAAAAAAGATTATTTAAAAATCAAAAACAAAATAAAAAACAATTATTTAAAATCAAATGCTAATGACGAAAATATGAGTTTTGTTTATATTTTATCAAAACTATTAAAAATCAATACAAACACTTTCATAAAAACGATGAGTTCTTTTGAAGGATTGGCCCACAGGTATGAAGTTTTTTTTAAAAAGAAAGGAGTCACATTTATCAACGACTCTAAATCAACAAGTTTTCAATCTGCTAAATTAGCTTTAAGCGGTGGACAAAATATTTTTTGGATACTAGGTGGTCTTCCAAAAAAAAACGACAAAATAATTTTAAAGCATTTAAAAAATAAAATTATAAAGACATATATAATTGGAAAGAATATTAATTTTTTTAAAAAACAATTAAAAAATTCAGTTAAGTATACCGTCTCAAAAAATTTAAAAAATGCTATTATTTCTGCTCTTCGAGACATCAAATTAGAAAAACGATTTAATAATACAATTTTATTTAGTCCTGGAGCAGCATCTTTTGATCAATTTAAAAATTTCGAAGTAAGAGGAGACAAATTTAAAGAATTAAGCAAAATTTATGCTAAAAAATTTATTTAATTTCACTTTTTATGACTTTTGGAGAAATATTGATAAAAATATTTTATTAGGCTTTCTAATTTTATTTTTTTTAGGACTTTTTTTTTCTTTTTCATCAACTTCATCACTAGCGGGAGAAAGATTAAATAAAACTTATTATTTCTTTTTTTCTAAACACTTACTCTTTACAATCTTAGCGCTAATTATAATGATAATAATTTCTGCATTAGATACTGAATTTGTAAAAAAAATGATTGTCCCGTTTTTTTTAATAGCCTTTTTATTATTAGTTTTAGTTCCTATATTTGGCACTGAGGTTAAAGGTGCAAAACGATGGTTAAATTTTTATCTTTTCAAATTACAGCCAATAGAAGTGTTAAAACCTTTTTTTGTACTTGCGACAGTGAAGATTTTAACTTTAGAAAAACTTCAAAATTCTCAACTAAGATATTTTTTTAGTTTTTTTCTACTTACTTCAATAATTATTTTATTAATAGATCAACCTGATCTTGGTCAATCAATTTTATTAATCGGCAGTTGGATTTCAACAGTTTTTATTTCAGGTGTAAGTCTTTTATACATATTTAGTTTTTTTTTGATTTTCATTATTTCTATTGTGGGAATTTTATTTTTGCTGCCAGAAAAATTTGGATATATCATAAATCGTTTAATTACTTTTATAGACCCGAACAAAGGAGATACTTTTCAATCCTCAAGAGCTTTAGAGGCAATTAAGCAAGGAGGTTTGAAGGGTCAAGGTATGGGTGAAGGAATATTAAAAGACAGTGTGCCAGAAGCACATACAGATTATATAATCGCTATAATATCTGAAGAATATGGTTCGATTGTATCAATAATTATTATAAGTATATTTTTATACATTGCTTTTAGAATAATAAAAATTTGCGCCTCAAAAAAAGATGAATTTTTAAAACTATCTTTATGTGGTTTAGCATCGCTTTTAATTTTTCAAACGTTTATCCATATTGGAGTAAACACAAGTTTATTGCCAACTACCGGAATGACGTTACCCTTTCTCAGTTATGGCGGCTCTTCTCTTGTTGGAAGTGCGATTTTAGCTGGGTTAATTTTAAATTATACTAAAGCAAAATTTGACATAGATGACTCATAAAAATAAAAAAATTGTGATAGCAACAGGCGGTACTGGAGGACATATTCTACCAGCATTTAGTTTAGCCCAACATTTAAACAAAAAAGGTTTTCAAATTAAATTTATTTCTGACAAACGGGGTTTAAAATATTTAAAAAGTGATCACAACTTAAATATTATTACAATTTTTACGGCTACAGTTTTCAAAAAAAATTTATTTAAGTCATTAGTTTCCTTTTTTGTAATAATCTTTTCAATTTTGAAATCCTTAAAAGTCTTAATTAATGAAAAGCCAGACTTGATATTTGGCATGGGTGGGTACTCATCTTTTCCAGTTTGTGCTGCTGCAAAAGCTCTTAAGATACCTTTTATACTTTACGAAAATAATTTACATATCGGCAAGGCTAATAGGTATTTAGTTCCTTATGCTAAAAAAATTTTTGTTTCTTACAAAGAGCTTCAAGGAGTTCCAAGCCGATATGAGTATAAAATTTGTGAAATTGGAAATATAATTAGAAAAGAAATTATTGATTTTAATAATAAATCAAAAACTTATGAAGTAGATAAAAAACTAAGCATACTTGTTATGGGTGGAAGTCAAGCAGCAAAAATATTTGGCGAACGACTTCCTGAAATTTTTAAAGAATGTGTTCTGTCTAATATTAAACTAAGAATTTTTCAGCAATGCTTACCTGATCAAAACAAAAAATTAAAATCATTTTATGACAATTTGAAAATAGAAAATGAGGTTTTTAATTTTACTAATAACCTTTTAGATTATTTTTCTAAAACAGATTTAGCTGTTACTAGGTCAGGTTCTTCAATGTTAGCAGAGCTAATAAATGCTAAAATACCCTTTATTTCAATTCCTTTGCCATCTTCAGCTGAAGACCATCAATTAAAAAATGCTATTTATTATGAAAAAAATGGGTATAGCTATTTAGTAGAAGAAAGAGATGTTGATTCAAAATTATTTAAATTATTAAAAATGATTAATAATGATTCAAATAACCTAAGACAAATATTATTAAAACAAAGCCAATATTCTGACAAATCAGTATATAAAAATATCGATGAACAAATACAAAAAATATTAAATGAAAAAAATTAGCATCGGACAAAAAGAAATTATCCATTTTATAGGTATTGGTGGAATAGGCATGAGTGGTTTAGCCCAGATTATGAAAACCATGGGTTTAAAAGTTCAGGGTAGTGATCAAAATAAAAATAAAAGCACCTTAAACTGTTCGAAAGCTGGGATTAAAGTTTTTATTGGCCATACAAAAAAAAACGTTAAAAATGCAACAATAATAGTCAAGTCTTCAGCAATTAAAAAAAATAATGTTGAAATAAAGCAAGCAAAAAATAGAAAAATACCAATTTATTCAAGAGCAGAAGTGCTAGCCAGCGTAGTTTCTTTAAAAAAAAATATAATAATCACAGGCTCTCACGGAAAGACAACAACTACTTCGCTTGTTGCCAAAATTTTTTCTGACCAGAAACTTGATCCAACTATAATTAACGGTGGAGTGATAAATTCTTTCAAAAATAATGCTAAGCTAGGAAAAGGAGATTGGGCTATATTAGAAGCCGATGAGTCAGATGGTAGCTTTTTAAAGTTACCAGTAAATTATTCAATAGTTACTAATATTGATCATGAGCATATAGATTATTACAAATCTTACAAAAATTTAGAAAGTGCTTTTATTCAATTTATTAATAGAACACCTCCAATTGGTAAATCATTAATTTGTATAGATAATGATAATATTAAAAAGATACTTCCAAAGCTAAGAAACAAAAATGTACTTACTTATGGATTTAGTGAAAAGGCTAATTATAGAATTTCAAACGCGAGATATAACGTGAATCATTCACTATTTGATATTCATTACAAAAATTTAAGAAATAAAAAAACTGTAATTAAGAATATAAATCTTAGATTAATTGGTGAACATAATATTTTAAATGCTACTGCTTCAGTTGCCGTTTGTTTAAACCTTGGTGTAAAAATAAATATTATAAAAAAAGCTTTGAAAAATTTTACAGGAGTTCAGAGAAGAATGACAAAAATATTTTCGAAAAATAACAATGACTTCTTTGATGACTACGCTCACCATCCAACTGAAATTTCATCTATATTAAACGGAGTAAAAAAAGTCTATAAAAACAGAAAAATTATTTCTGTGTTTGAGCCACATAGATACTCAAGAATTATTTCATTAAAGAAAGAATTCTCAAAGTCGTTTAAAAAATCTGATCTAGTTTTAATATGCCCAATATATGCTGCTGGGGAAAAAAAAGATTCTAAATTTAGCTTTAATAATTTCGTAAAATTAATATCAAAAAATTCAAAAGTTCAAACAGTGATATTTTATACACAAAAAGAACTTTTAAATTATTTTAAAAAGAATTTGATAAATGACGAAATTATTATCGGAATGGGCGCTGGTGCAATTTCGCAGTGGATGAGAGGACTTAAAGCAAATTTATGAGCATTGAAATTGACAATCTTCAAAAAAAATTTGGTAAAAATTTAATTAGAAATGAAAATTTATCAAAATATAGCTGGTTTAATTTAGGCGGCCCTGCAGAAATTTTTTTTAAACCAGAAAATAAAGAACAATTGATAGAGTTTTTAAAAGAAATAAATGGACATAAAACTAAGATTAACATTCTTGGAGCTGGTTCTAATACCCTTATAAGAGACGAGGGTGTTAATGGCGTCCTTATAAAATTGAGCCCAAAATTTTCAGATATAAAGCTAGTTGAAAAAAATACTATTGAAGCTGGAGCTGCTATTTTAGATAGAAAAGTATCAGATTTTGCAAAAAATAACGAAATTAGCGGTATGGAATTTCTATCTTGTATACCTGGCTCTATAGGTGGAGCTGTAATAATGAATAGCGGTTGCTATGGCTCAGATATTTCAAAGATATTAGTTTCTATTAATGTAATAGATATTTCTGGTAGAGAGAAAACTATTAAAAGAGAAGAGATAGAATTTTATTACAGGGGAACTAATCTTTCTGCGAGTTACATAATAATTTCTGCAAGACTAAAAGGTACCTTTGCACCAAAAGAGATTATAGAGAAAAAGCAAGCTGAATTTATTCAGGACAAAAAAAATTCTCAGCCAAGTCAGGTTAAAACAGGTGGCAGTACTTTTAAGAATAACAAAGATAAAAAAGCATGGCAGCTGATAAAAGAGTCTGGATGTGATAAATTTTTTGTTGGGGACGCTAAAATTTCAGAGAAGCACTGTAATTTTCTTGTTAACAATGGCAAAGCAAAGGCAGCTGATGTTGAAAAGCTTATAAATAATATAAAAAACCAAGTTCAGTTGAAAACAGGTATAGATTTAGAACTTGAAATAAAAATTTTAGGAAATGAAAAATAAGAAAATTTTAGTAGTAATGGGAGGCACATCAGGTGAAAGGACTGTTAGTCTTAACAGCGGAAGAGCTTGCGTGAGGGCTTTAAAAAAAAAAGGTTACAAAGTTTCAATTTATGATCCTAAAAAAAGACCCTTGAACTTAATAAATAAAGCTAAAACTGATATTATTTTCAATGCTTTACACGGCAAAAATGGTGAAGATGGGGTAGCGCAATGTTATTTTGAATATTTAAGAATACCATATACTCATTCAGGAGTTTTAAGTTCTTATAACGCAATGGACAAATTAATATCAAAAAAAATATTTAAAAAAAAAGGTATTTTGACTCCAAAATATTTTTCAATATTGAATAGTCAGTTTAGTGAAAAACTATTAAGAAAATTAATCAAAACTTATAAATTAAAATTTCCAATAGTGGCAAAACCAATTAATGAAGGTTCTAGCATAGGTGTGAAAATATGTGAAAATTTTAATGAACTCTTAAAATCAAGTAAATTACTTAATAAAAAATTTAATGAGTTAATTTTTGAAACATATATAGGAGGGCAAGAAATTCAAGTAGCTGTAATTAATGGCGCTCCACTAGGAGCAATTGAACTTAGACCCAAAAGAAAATTTTATGATTATGAAGCAAAATATTCAAAAGCTGCATTAACATCACATATAATGCCAGCCGATATAAGTAAATCTAGATATAAAGAAGTTTTGCAAATTGCAAAAAAAGCACATTATGCACTTAATTGCCGAGGAGTAACAAGATCTGATTTTAAATTTTTCAATAACAAATTTTATCTTCTAGAATTAAATACTCAGCCAGGGATGACAGATTTATCTTTGGTTCCGGAAATAGCAAATTTTAAAGGAATTAATTTTGAAAATTTAGTAGAAAAAATCTTATTAGACGCAAGTTTGAACAGATGAGAAGACCCCTCTTTTTATTTTTATTATTTTTTTTATTTTTAACAACATTTAACCCAAAGCTTGATCGTATAGAAATCTCAAACGTAAATATTAAAAAGATAATAATTGAAGGAACCGAAGTTGTAGAAAAAAATAAAATTAAAGAAAATTTAGCTTTCTTATATAACATGAACCTATTTACTTTGAGCAATGAAGATATAGAGAAAAAAATTAAAGTAGAGGACTTTATTGATAGTTATTCTATTAAAAAAATATATCCAAGAACTTTTAAGCTTATTATAGTAGAAAAAGTACCCATAGCAATTTTAGTTAATGCAAAAAAAAAATACTATATTTCAAATAAAGGTAGTTTAATTAAATATAAAGAAATTGAAAAATTTGATAATTTACCTACAGTATTAAACGGTGGTGATCATTTTAACCAAATGTATAAAGATTTAAAAAAAATAAATTTTCCGACAGAAATTATAAAGTCTTACCATTTTTTCGAGTCCGGTAGATGGGATCTTATAATTAAAGAAAAAAAACTAGTAAAGCTACCTCAAAAAAATTATTTATCAAGCCTTGAGCACTTTATTAAAATGAAAAGAAGTAAAAATTACAAAAATTATATTTTGTTCGATTATAGAATTAAGGATCAAATAATTTTAAAATAATTTATGTCTCCGAATGCCCCCTCAATGTTTATTGAAATTAACAATGAAAACTTTATTTTTATTGCTGGAGAATATGATGAAAGTCAAAATTTTGAAATTAAAGAGAAAATTACAACTACAATTACTGGAGTCAGTAGAAAAAAATTTACTAATTTTGATCTTGCATTTAACGAAATCAAAAAAAATATCGAAATTATAGAGAATAAGTTAAATTGTATTTTTAAAGAAGTTACAATAATTTTAGATATATTTGATTTTTATTGCACAAATATTACAGGTTTTAAAAAACTTAATGGTTCACAAATATTTAAAGAAAATATTTCTTATATTCTTAATTCTTTGAAATTATCTTTAGTTGAAAATAAGAAGGAAAATAAAAATAATATACTTCATATTTTTAACTCAAAGAGTATCCTTGATGGCATCGAAGTAGACAATTTACCAATAGGTTTATTTGGAGATTTATATGTTCATGATTTGACTTTTTTTTCAATAAGTAACAACGATACAAAAAATATTAATCTTTTGTTCAATAAAAATAACATTAAAGTCAAAAAAATTTTTCTTAAGAATTTTATTGAGAGCGCTCAAATCATTAAAGAAAATAATCAAGATACGTTTTTAAAAATAAAAATTGATAACGATCAAATTAATATAAGTTTTTTTTATAAATCAGCTTTTGTTTATTCGGAGAATTTCAATTTTGGGTCTGACATTATTTATCAAGATATTGAAAAAGTTTGTTTTTTACAAAAAAAAATAATTAAAGAATTTTTATCCAAAAATCATTTTGATCAAATTTCATTTGATGATGACGATTTATTAAATAAAGATTATTTTAAGGATGGAAATTATAGAAAAATTAGAAAAAAATTAATATTTGATGTAGCTAAAGCTAGAGTTGAAGAACTGTTAAATAAGATTTTAAGTGAGAATATAAATATTAAATTTTTAAAAGATAAAAATCCTAATTTTATTCTTATATTTCAAGATAAGACTATTTTGAATTCCTTTAAGAATTTTTTTAATGATTTTTTCTCAAAAAAAAAATTAGTAGTTGATCACATAGATGCACCCACACCAGAAACTACCGCTGAAATGACTTCTGAAATTTGTATCTATGGGTGGAAAAGTGAGGCTATACCAGTACTACATCAAAGAAGTTCTTTGATAACAAGGCTTTTTAAGCTGTTATTTGGTTAAAGGTCTGTTTTTTTTTGAAACATTTGTTGTTTTAAACACTTTATTTACCTTCTGTATAACCTTTCTGATGAAATCATTATATCAACATACTTTAACTGAAAGTGTAGAATTTGAGGGTATTGGGCTTCACTCTGGAAAAAAATCTAGAGTAAAATTAATTCCTGCTTCAGAAGATTTTGGTATAGTTTTCAAAAGAATAGATGTGAATATAAATAATACTATTAAAGCAAATTATAAAAACGTGTCATCTGCAAAACTCTGTACCACTTTAGAAAACCAAACTGGTTTGAAAGTTTCTACAGTAGAGCATTTATTAGCAGCATTTTACATAACTGGTATTGATAATGTTCTAATCGAGATAGATAATGAGGAAGTTCCAATTATGGACGGCTCATCAAAAGAATTTATAGAAGTTTTACAATCAATTGGGAATAAAGAGCTATCAAAAAAAAGGAAATATTTAAAAGTTTTAAAAAGAGTTGAGATTAAAGAGAACGAAAAAAGTATAGTAATTGAACCCTCCGAAGAATTAGATGTTAGCTTTCAACTAAATTATAATAATAAAATTATAGGTAAACAAAAAAGTCGCGTAAATTTTTCTGATAAAAAATTAAAAGATGTATATTCTTCAAGAACTTTTTGTTTATTTGAAGATATTGAAAAAATTAAAAGGAATGGATTAGCTAAAGGCGGTTCACTAGAAAATGCAATCGTTGTAGACGAGAATAAAGTAATTAATAAAGAAGGATTAAGAAATGAAAAAGAATTTGCTAATCATAAAATTTTAGATTTGGCCGGTGACTTTTTACTTTCTGGTTATAGAATTCTTGGTAAAGTAAATTGCCATCAAGGAGGGCATCAACTTACCAATTCATTCTTAAAAAAATTGTTAAAATCCAAAGGTGCGTTTAAGGTACTTGAGCTTGAAAGCTCTAAATCAAGAAGAAACTTAACAACTAGTCAATCAATAAAGTTAGCAGTAAACGCTTAATTTCATCATTCAAATTTACCATTGTAAATTATTTTGATATTAATTTACCTATGTTTCATAAAATAATTTTCATTATATTAATTACCTCAATTTTATCTTCTTGCGGTGGTAACAAAGAAATTGAGTATGTCCCTCAAGAAAAAGTTGATCCTTATAAAATTTATGAAGAAGGTTTAGAGTCATTTAAAAGAGCTGATTATTTTTATGCTAATAAAAAATTTTCAGAGGCAGAATTAAATTTTGAAATAGTTGAACTCGCTGCCAAATCAGCAGTGATGGCAAGTTATGCGCTTTACGGTATAAATTTTTATGATGACGCACTTGAAAATTTGGAAAGATATTTAAAAAAATATCCTGCGGATAAAAATGTTATATATGCTCACTACCTTATAGCAATAATTTATTTTGAGCAAATATCCGATGAAAAAAAAGATTTACAGCCTTTATTAAAAGCTAATGAAAAAATAGATTTCTTTATTAAAAAATTTCCCAATACAGACTATGCTATTGATCTTAAATTTAAAAAAAATTTAATTCAAAATCAACTTGCCGCTAAAGAACTTTACGTAGCAAAATATTATATTTCAGTTCAAAAATGGGTGCCAGCTATTAATAGATTAAAAATCATTTTGAACAAATATCAGGATACTATATTTATTGAAGAGACTTTGCATAGATTAGTAGAAATTAATTACTACTTAGGACTAGAGGAGGAGGCAAAAAAATTTGCTGAAATATTAGGATATAATTATAATTCTAGTGAGTGGTTTGAACAGTCTTATAAAATTTTTAACAAAGATTATAAAAAAGCTTCCAAAAAAAATATAGATAAAAATCAAAATTTCTTTGAAAAATTTTTAGAAAAAATTAAATGAGCAACAAAAAAGAAATTATAAAGTTATATCGTGAAAAAATTAAACTACTTAAAAAGCATAATAAATCATATTTTCATGATGATAATCCCGTAGTAACGGACAAAAAATATGATGATTTAAAAAAAGAAATTATCGAGCTAGAAAAAAATAATAATTTTCTAATCAAATTAGACTTAAGAAAAAGATTAGTTGGTTCACCGCCATCTAAAAAATTTAAAAAAGTTAAACATTTAAAACCAATGCTGTCACTTTCAAACGCTTTTGATAATAGTGATATGAAAGATTTTCTCAGTAAAGTAAGCAACTTTCTTAATAAAAAAGATATAAATATAGATCTATCTACAGAACCAAAAATAGACGGAATTTCAGCAACGCTTATTTATGAAAATGGCGAGCTAACAAAAGGTTTATCTAGAGGTGATGGTGTGATTGGGGAAGATATTTTAGAAAATTTAAAAACAATTGCAACTATTCCAAAAAAAATAAAAGATGTAAAAGCTCCACCTTTATTGGAGGTACGTGCTGAAATATACATAGGCAAAAAAGATTTTCAAAAGATTAAAGGAAGTTTTGCAAATCCTAGAAATGCTGCAGGAGGTTCATTAAGACAGAAAGATCCAAAAGAAACATCTAAGATACCATTAAAATATTTTGCCTATGGATTTGGAGCAATTAACCCAATGGTTTTTTCTAAACAATCAGAGTTTTTAGAGCAAATAAAAAAATGGGGTTTTTCTACTAATCCACTGTGCAAAGTAGTTAAAAATTTAAATGAAATACAACAACAACATTCTATTATTGACTCATTAAGATCAACTTTAGATTATGATATTGATGGTTTAGTTTTCAAAGTAAATGATCTTAAGTTACAATCAAGACTTGGAAATACATCTAATTCACCTCGTTGGGCGATTGCATATAAATTTTCCGCTGAAAAAGCAATTACTAAAATAAAAGACATTGTCATACAAGTTGGACGAACAGGCGCTATAACACCTGTGGCAAAAGTAGAACCAGTGAATGTAGGTGGTGTGGTTGTTTCAAACGCCACATTACACAATGAAGAAGAAATAAATAGAAAAGACATAAGAATAGGTGATTTTGTAAAAATACAAAGAGCAGGGGACGTTATTCCTCAAGTAGTCTCAGTTGATAAATCAAAAAGAAAAAATGATCTAGAAAAATATAAATTTCCAGAGCGATGCCTTTGCGGCGCTATTACGAAAAAAGAAATTAACAAATCAACTCGTAAAGAGGATGCAGTAAGAAGATGTGTAAAAGATTATGATTGTAATTATATTGCTAAAGAGAAATTAAAACATATTGTTTCAAAAGAAGCTTTCAATATTGATGGTTTGGGCAAGAAAGTGATTGAGCAATTTTGGGATTTAAATTTGATAAAAGAACCTGCCGATATATTTAAAATAAATTATAACAAGATAGAAAAGCTAGAGGGCTGGGGAAGCTTATCAATAAATAATTTAAAAGAAGCTATAAATAAATCAAGATTTATTGGATTAGATAGATTCATTTTCTCTATTGGGATAAGGCACATTGGTCAAGAAAATGCAAAAATACTTGCAGATTTTTTTAAATCTTTGAAAAAATTTTCTGACTTATTTGATGAAAAAAAAAGAGGAAAAATTCTTAAAAACTTAATCGACCTTGATGGAATTGGCGAGACACAGGTAGAATCTATAAATAATTTTTTTAATAATAATAAAAATAGATTAATTACAGAAAGATTAATAGAAAAATTAAAGATAATTGATTTTAAAATTGAAAATAAAAAAGGCAAATTTTCAAATCAAACGATAATGTTTACAGGCGGGTTTGAAAAGATAAGCAGATCAGAGGCAAAATCATTAGTAGAAAATAATGGAGGCAAGGTATTAGGGACTGTAACAAAAAAATTAAATATATTAGTTGTTGGAAACTCTAAACCTACAAAAAAAAAAATAGAAAACGCTAAAAAATTCAACATTAAAATAATTAAAGAGGCAGAATGGTATCAAATCTTAAATCTCTGAACATTGTTCGGAAAAAACTTTCAGTTCCATATTGTTCATATATTTTGATAGTTTTTTAAATACAGTTTTATGGTAATTATTAATCCAATTAATTTCTCTCTGTTTCAAAAGACTTTTATTTATTAAAGATCTATCAATCGGTACTAATGTTAAATTTTCAAAATAATGTTTTTTATTTTTTTTCTTAACATGAATTAAATTCTCAATTCTTATACCAAATTTTCCTTTCTCATAGAAACCAGGCTCATTTGATACAATCATCCCTTCTTTAAATTTTACTTTATTATTTTTGGATATTGCTTGTGGTCCCTCGTGTACATTTAAAAAATATCCTACTCCATGACCGGTGCCGTGGGAATAATCTAAATTTACCTGCTTTAAGGGTTGTCTTGCAACTATATCAATTAGTGATCCAGTTGTATTATTTTTAAGCTTATAATTTGCAACAGCGATATGTCCTTTTAAAACTCTAGTGAAAATATTTTTAATTTTAATATTTTTGTTATTTAATGAAATTGTTCTAGTCACATCTGTTGTTCCAAAATTATACTGCCCTCCAGAATCGACTAAGTAAATTCTATCTTTTTTCAATTTTCTATTACTTTTTTTTGACGCACGATAATGTATTATTGCTCCATTTGGTCCAGAACCTGAAATTGTAGGAAAACTCGGGTATTTAAAATATTTATTTTTTTTTCTAAATTTAAGCAATTTTTCTTGCGCACTTATCTCGCTAACATTTCTTCTAATAAAATTCTTTTTAAGCCAAATTAAAAATTTAGTTAATGCTACCCCGTCATATAAATGACTTTTTTCAATATTGTTTATTTCCTTCTTAGTTTTAATAGATTTCAAGTAATAGGTTTGATCTGAAGAATTCACAATTTTGTTATTCCTTTTTAAAATATTTTCAAAATAAATAGAACAAGTGGCCGAGTCTATCGAAACTCTTTTGTTTCTTATTCTCGATAAAAATATATCCATTTGATTTATATCGAAAACCTTTACAATTTTTAATTTTTTAAGAAAACTGTTTGAAATCTTTTTTAAATTACAAAATAGATATATATTTTTTTTTTTATCTACAACCAAGTAACAATTTGGTAAAGGTGTGTATTCACTATCCCCGCCTCGAATATTCAATAGCCAGGCAATATTTTCACCTGCAGTAATAAAATGAATATCAACCTTCATTTTTTTATTAGATAATAAAAGCTTATTAATTTTAAATTTTAGGTTTTGCCCGTTTGCTTCATCGGGCATACAATAAAATTTTTTATAATTTAATTTCTCTTTCTTAAACCATATTTTATCAACCAAATTAATATTCAATGGAATAAGCTCGCAATTATTCTCTCCAAAAAATAATTTTAAACTTATTTTCGTGTGGGTTTTAGAATCAAAGCCAATTTTTAAATTCTTTTTCTTCATGATATTTTTTGGAAATTGATTTGGGAAAGTAACAATTTTAAATAGATTTCCGCTTTGTATATTTGCTTGTAAAGTATATCTTCCATCAACAAATAAATAATTTTTATTTTTTAAGATTAAAGCCAAACCAAATGATCCAGAAAAATTACTTATAAATTTTAATCTATCTTTGTGATTAGGAACATATTCATTAAAAAACTCATCATTTTTTGGAATTATATATCCATCTAAGCCATAAAGCTTAATTAGTTTCTTTAATTTAGCTATTTTTTCCATTTGAGTTGTTTATTTTTTTTATACCGGTCCCATCCAGGACTTCTATACTCTTCATCGTATTCTATAGTATTGTCTTGATTAAATTCAAATTCCTCTAAAGTTTTATCGAAGTTTATTTCATTTTTTTCTATGCTTCCTTCAGGAATTTCATTTACAAATCTTGAGGGCAAAGCATCCATCCAATCACCATGATAGGCTCTTTTCATTGCAAATGATATGTAAGCCTCTTTTTTTGCCCTTGTTATACCAACGTACGCAAGCCGTCTTTCTTCCTCTAAAGCAAAGTCTCCTTTTTCCTCAAGTGACTTTTGATGGGGAAACAATCCCTCTTCCCAGCCTGGTAAAAAAACTGCATCAAATTCAAGTCCTTTTGCCCCATGCATTGTCATCAGATTAACTTTTGCGCCTTCCCATTCTTGATCTACCGAGGTTGCTAATGATACGTGCTCCAAAAAACTTTGAAGATTATCGTAATCTTGCATGGCTCTTAATAATTCTTTTAAATTTTCCAATCTATTTTCATTTTCTAAATCTTTTTTATTTTTAAGCATTGCCGAATATCCAGACTCATCTAAAACTAATTTTAATAAATCATAATGTTTAATTTTTTTTGACTCCACTCTCCATTTTTGAATAAGATTTAACAATTGAGATAAAGAAGTTTTTATTTTAGGTTTAAAATCTCCATTTTCTAAGATTTTAATTATAGAGTCCTCTAAACATAGTTTATGCTTACTTCCATAAGAATAAATCTGTTTTAAAGTGCTTTCTCCTATACCTCTTTTAGGCACGCCTATAACTCTTTCCAATGCTAAATCATCAAACTTCTGATTGATAATTCTTAAATAGCAAACTGCATCTTTAATTTCTGCTCTTTCATAAAACTTAATACCCCCTAATACTCTGTAACCAATTCCGACTTGTAGAAAGCGTTCTTCGAACTCTCTCGTTTGATAAATTGCTCTCACTAAAATTGAAATTTCATTTAATGAGTATTTTTTTTTCAAATTATGCTCAATTATATCACTGACTCCTAGAGCTTCGTCTTTTCCAGTTTTATAACAATTTAGTTTGACTGTTTCCCCTTGATTAGCAGAAGACCACAGTTTTTTACCAACTCTATTTGAATTATTAGAAATTAATCCAGAGGCAGTGTCTAAAATGTTTTTAGTTGATCTATAGTTTTGCTCTAATTTAAATATTTTACAGTTTTTATAAATTTGGTCAAAAGTTAAGAAATTTTTAATTTCAGCACCCCTCCAACTATATATAGACTGGTCATCATCTCCAACACAGCAGATATTTTCATCATCATTAACTAAAAGATTAAGCCATTTATTTTGAATAAAATTAGTATCTTGAAACTCATCTACGAGAATATATTTAAAATTATTTTGATAAATCTTTCTAATGTCATCATTTTCCTCAAATAACTTTACGCAAAATAAAATTAGATCACCAAAATCAAAAGCATTTAAATCTTTTATTTTTTTTTGATAAATTTCGTATACTTTCAAAATTGCATTTAAAATAACACTTGTTTTTTTATTGATAACATCTTTGGGTAGTAACCCTTTATTTTTCCATTGGTCAATATGATACAATATTAATTGGGGAGAGTATTTTTTTGCATCTAAATTTTCACTTTTAATAATATTTCTGATCAGTTTTTTTTGATCATCAGTATCCAAAATAGTAAAATTACTTTTGTAACCTAAAGCTTCAGCATGTCTCCGAAGAAACTTAACGCTTATTGAATGAAAAGTTCCTAACCATGAGATCGAACTAGAGCTGCCTTTGATATGACTTATAACCCTTGATTGCATTTCTTTTGCTGCCTTATTCGTAAAAGTCACACAAAGAATTTGATTAGGCCAAGCTTTTTTTTCCTCAATAATATGAATTAATCTAGTTGTAAGCACCCTAGTTTTGCCAGATCCAGCGCCAGCTACTATAAGATTTGGACCGTCAGTGTTTAATACTGCTTCTTTTTGTTCTTTGTTTAAATTATCTATTAATTTATTTATGTTATTCATAAAAAGGAATTTTCATTTATACACTAGTTATAAAAAAAAAAAATGTTAAATAAGTTTTTCAAAATAGTTAACAACAAATACTCAAATATATTTAAATTTTTTTTCTCAATAAAATATATATTTTTAATCTTTTTGATGGCTACTTCACTTTTCTTTATTATCCCGAAATTTTTTGATTACGAAAAAAAGGAAAAAACAATAAAAGCATTTTTATCTAGAAATTATTCATTAGATATTAACAGATACAGCTCAATAAAATATAATATTTTCCCTCGACCAAGCTTAGAAATATCCAATACACAATTTACAATTGACGATAGCTTTAGAAATTTAAATTCAGAAAAAGTTTATATATTTTTAAAATTCAACAACATTTATAATTTTGATAATTTTGAAGCTAATAGCGTGAGCCTTTTAACTTCTCAAGGGGAAATAGAAATAAGTAAACTTTACAAATTTTTTAATGAATTTAATAAAATTAAGAAAAAAATTAAAATTGAAAATTTTAATTTAATAATAAATAAAAAAACAGAAAAGCTATTAAATGTCAAAAATATTAATTGGTCAAATTACGGATACAATAAAAACAATGTTACTGGATTAATTTTTGATAAAAAATTTCATATGAATTTAAAAAATAACATCCTTAATTTTGATATTAAAAATACTGGCATCAAAGCAAAAATAGATTTTAACGAAAACACAATAAATAATATTGTTTCTGGATCCTCAAAAATAAACTTGTTAAAAAATTTACTAAAATTTGACTTTGAATATAAAGATAATATTTTGAAAATTTCAAAATCTAATTTTAGAAATAAAAAGTTGTCCATATCATTAGATGGTTTAATAAAATTTACACCTTTTTTTAATTTTTATACAAGTATGAAAATAGATGAAATCGATCAAAAACTTATTGAGGCAATTAATTTAAAAGATGTGATTTCCGAAAGAAACTTTATTCAAAAACTAAACGGCAGTGCTGATATTTTTTACGAAAACACAAGTTATTTTAAAAATTTAATCATAAATTATAAATCAAATTTTAACTTAGCATTTGGCAGGTTGAGTTATTCAGATGAAATTTTAGTTGCTGGAGGAAAAACAAATTGTGAACTAGAAAGTCTGATAACAGATGAGTTTCCTAGAATTTATTTTATTTGTATATTTGATATTTCAAATAAAAAAAAATTTTATAAAAATTTTTCAATATCAAAAAAAAACATTAGTGAACAAGATGTTTTTGAAATTGAAGGATCAATTAATATTTTGAACAACAAAGTTAATTTTAAAAAAATAACATCAAAAAAAAATTTCACTGCTAATGAACAAGATTTGAAATTTTTTAAAGAAAAATTTGAAAATTTACTATTAGATGAAGGTTTCTTTAAAATTTTAAATAAAGATAAAATTGGTAATTTTATTTTAGAAATTATTTAATTTATTCGGGTTTAGTCATTTTGATTGGACTCATGATTTTATCATACTCTTTTGAGTCTATAAGCCCAGTTTTGATAACTTCCTCTTTTAATGTTGTTCCGTTTTTGTGAGCAGCTTTTGCAATGAAGGCTGCCTTATCGTAACCTATTTTTGGAGCTAAAGCTGTAACAAGCATTAGTGAATTGTCCAGCAAATGTTTAATTCGTTTTTTATCAGCCTTAATACCCTTAACACAATAAAGTGCAAACGTTTTTGCAGAGTCGCTCATAATTTCAATTGATTGTAAAATATTATGTATTATGAGTGGTTTAAAAACATTTAATTCAAAGTGACCGTGAGAACCAGCCATAGTAATACCATTGTGATTCCCAATTACTTTTACACATACCATCGTCACTGCTTCAGATTGCGTAGGGTTAACTTTACCCGGCATTATTGATGACCCTGGTTCATTAGATGGTAATATTAATTCTCCATAACCAGCTCTTGGACCAGAACCTAAAAACCTAATATCATTTGCTATTTTCATTAAACAGACTGCAGTTGTATTTAGAGTACCTGAAAAATTAACTATTTCATCATGAGCTGCTAATGCAGCAAATTTATTTTCTGCAGTTTTAAATGGTAATTTAGTGATTTTACTAATTTCTTTAACAATTTTTTTATCAAAATTCTTTCTAGTATTAAGACCTGTACCAACTGCTGTTCCACCTTGTGCTAAATTATAAATTTCTTTTAAAGCTGCCTCAATACGTGTTATGCATTTTTTTAATTGAGAATGATATCCAGAGAATTCTTGACCTAAAGTTAACGGAGTAGCATCTTGCAAGTGAGTTCTTCCGACTTTAACAATACTTTTAAACTCTCTCGATTTAGCTGCTAAATTTTTTTCTAATAATTTAAGTGATGGAATTAATTTCTCTTTGGATTTAATTGCAATTGCTATGTGCATTGCCGTTGGAAATACATCATTTGTAGATTGAGATTTATTTACATGATCATTCGGATGAACGGGTTTTTTTGAACCCATTTTTCCCCCCATCATTTCAATAGCTCTATTAGCTATAACTTCATTTACGTTCATGTTTGTTTGAGTGCCCGAGCCTGTTTGCCAAACTTTTAGAGGAAAATGATTGTCGAGCTTACCTTTAATTACTTCTTCGGATGCCTTAATTATGTATCTACTGATTTTTTGATCTAAATCTTTATTTTTAGCATTTACTATTGCAGCAGCTTTTTTAACAATTGCTATAGAGTGGATAACTAAAGGCCTAACTAAAAAATCTCCAATATTAAAATATTTATTTGATCTTTCTGTAGATGCACCCCAATACTTATCACCAGGGACTTTTATTTTTCCAATACTGTCAAATTCTGTTCTGTATTTCATTGTTGATTCATTGTTATAATACACTTTTATTAAATAATTATAAAATATAAAGGCAAATTAATGACTAATTTCGAACATGTAAGAAAATTCATGGAAACTTTTGGGCAAGAAATTAAAGAAAAAGCTAACTTTCCGAATGATAAGATCATTTCGCTTAGGTACGACTTAATAAAAGAAGAGCTAGATGAACTTAAAGATGCTTTAGAAAAAAGAGATATTAAAGAAGTTGCAGACGCATTGACTGATATTTTGTATGTTACTTATGGAGCAGGTCATGCTTTTGGTATCAATTTAGATAAATGTTTTAAAGAAGTGCAAGACTCTAATATGAGCAAATTAGGTTCTGATGGCAAACCAATTTATAATGACAAAGGAAAGGTTATGAAAGGACCAGACTATTTTAAACCCAATTTAAAAAAATTTGTAGCATGATAAGGAACAATCTTTACTGGATTTTATTAGGTATAGCTATTGGAATAGTAATTTATATAGGAGATAAATATTTGTTTTGATTGGGGCGATTTTTAAATTCGCCCCAAACATATATTTGTTAACCTTTAAAAAGGCCAAGTGCTTTTTTTAAAAGCTCCTCAGATTTAGCGTGATCACCGCTCTTATGAGCTGCCATTCCTTGATCATGAAGTTTTTTTGCTGTCTCAATTTTTGTTGCTACTTTTCCTGCTAACATTGGACATGATCCGGCAAATGCTGCGCTTGAAAATAAAACAAACACTGAAGCAATTAGTAAGTTTTTCATTTTTTTCCTTTGGTTAAAATCCCATATTTGACCAATTATCATTATCCTCAAATTTTTTAAGTTCCCTCTTTGAAAAAGGTCTGAAAAGAACAAAAACAATCACAATAGTCATTAAAATGAGTATTAAAGTTTTCACTAGATGAATTTAGTAATTTTAAGATAAAAATCACTGCGACTTAAAATCCTTCAACAATGTAAACTTTGCATAATATTTTTTTATTGGGCGAGTCTATATTGCGCCTGAAAGCTACTCCAGATATGATGTTTTTATGTCGAGAAAAACTGTTATCGTTCTCATTCTTATCTCTATTTTAATTTTTTTTAACAAAAAAATTGTTTCTTACTATTATATAAATAAATTTTCTAATTGGGTTGAAAGACCAGTTAAAATTCAAAAACTGAATTTTGATTATTCTGGCTACGTCAAAATAGAGGGTATTGAGATTTTAAATTACGAAAAAAATTTTTACAAAAATATATTTAAAGCTGAAAAAATAGAAATTAATTTTGACATCAGCTCTATTTTTTCAAACTTAATATTAATAAAAAGTTTAGATATTTATGACCCAGAATTTTTTTTAGATATAGTTATAAAAAAAGATAACCGAAATAATAAAAGTATCTACGAAGATAATATTGGCCTTGCAAAAAAAATAAATGAAAATACACCAGATAAAATTTGGCCAAAAAAAAATAAAGATATTAATTTTTTGATAAAAAAATCAAATTTATATGGCGCTAAAGGTTATATTAAAATTCCTCAAATCTTAAATCCAACAAAGGTGAAACTTTCACAGATGAAATTTTCTTCATTTGGAAATGATAAAAATTATAGACATTATAAAGATGTTCTAAAATCAATTCTTTTTGATTTGTATGCTAGGACAGATGAAATTGAATTAAAACAATTATTAAAGAAAATTTACAAGTTTTAGCTAGTTAATTTTATCATTGCATATCTTGATTAATTTTATTAGTTTCTAATATGGATTTTAGTTCAGCAATCTCAATTTGTTTCAAAAAGTATTT
>TARA_B100000963_G_scaffold352850_1_pt1 | contig 29492 bp, 13 predicted proteins | sample TARA_B100000963 | Tara Oceans TARA_B100000963 (sample SAMEA2622097) | marine metagenome | biome: marine biome (ENVO:00000447); feature: surface water layer (ENVO:00002042); material: "saline water (ENVO:00002010), including plankton (ENVO:xxxxxxxx)" | depth 5 m | reverse complement strand
TCATTAACTACCTCAGTTACATCTGTGACCTTGGATTTTATCTCAGTTAATGTTTTTGTATTAATACTTTTTACATTATCTTTTAAGGTGTTTATATTTTCTTCAAGTAAAAAAACATACGACATCATCGCATTGTCAAGATCTTCTTTTTTAAGAAAATCTTGCAATTCTGTTTTTATTTCATCTACAATTTTAATTGTGTCAGATATCTTATCAAATTTTGACAAGTGTTCTTTAAAAGAATTGAAAGCTTCTGAATATGAACTTAAATTTGGTTTTCCAATTAAATTTTCATTATCTTTACTTTCTTTCTTAAAGTAATCTGAAGGTTTCTTAATCCCCATTATTAAGATTTATCATTAGAACTAGTATTATTATTTAGAAGACCATCTTTAAGCATTTTTGACAATTCTGCTGTAGATCCTACAAATAAAGAATTATTTGTGACATTGTTTGTTGTTTTTTGTTTATCATCTTCAACTTCTTTGAGTTTTTTCTGTAAGTCCATTAATTTATCTGTGCTATCTGCAACTGATTTAATTAACTGACCTGCAACCTCATATGCTCTAGGACTCGCACTTTCACCAGCAACCTCCATTATACCATTTATTGCTTCTTGACCTTTTTCTATTAAGGAATATAACTGCCCTCTAGTGTATTCATAATCTTTATCTATATCATTATGCTTGGAAATTTCAATCTTTGATTCTTTAACGGGTTCTATATTAACCGAATCAGTATTAAATGTTTTATTTAAAGATTTAAATTTATCCATGATTAAATATCCTTTTGTTGAGTAGGACTAAATGTCTTTGAATCAGAAAAGAATGATGTTGTTTCACTAAAACCAAAATCATCATCTGGTCCTGCTGTAATTGGATCAGGTGTGACAGTGTATCTTACCTCACGTTTTGCATTTTTGGTATCAACATCAGTATGATAATCAACTTGTGCCTTTTTAATTAATCCTTGAGATGTCTCAGGAACAGGACCAAAGAGATATGTTTTTGCAGTAAATGATAATGTATATATCAAAGCTCTTCTGGTTGCGAAATCACCTTCATAATCATCTTGGAAATTAATTGAATCTAAAACAATTGGAATATCTCTCTTTTCACCTATAGCATCTATTAAATCTACTGTTAAATTGAAGGATGGTTGAAAAAATGGTAATATCTGTTCAACTATTTGCAATGCATCATCATTTATTTTTGTTAAAATATTTAAATCAAAACCTATATTGTAAGGAACTGGCATGAAGACTTTTTTTATTTTTTCTCCATCTGATACTTTAAAAGTTTGAGTAACACCAGTTTTTCTTGTTGAATCATACGTTACATTTGTCATTTCAAATGACATTCGGGGTAATGTTATTTGAACTGGTTTATTTAAATCTGCTTGTTGTTCTAATCTAGCTAAGAATTTTTGTGAAGGACCATATGCTAATGGCACCTTCATCTCACTGTATGTAGCACCATCTTTATCATCATGTCGAATAAAGATTCCATTAAATAATGTTCCAAACGAAATAATTGTTTTTCTAATTATTTGGTGATAGTAGTAAGTTCCTAACATTAAAATGTACCAAAAGGGTTTGATTCAGAGAAATCTATAATATCATCAGCCTCTGATTCTATTTCATCACTCTTATCATATTTATCAACAAATTCAGCAGATTCTATAAAATCAATCGTATATCTAGCATTAGAAGTGCTTCCAATAGCGACATCTCCTGCAACAAATGTACCATCTGTTGTTCCCAATTTTAATACATTATTATCACTATCCCATGATTTTACCCTACCTTTTGCACCAGATATACTACCAGTTATCTGCTCATTAAATACGTAAGTGCCAACACCTGTAATCACTGGTGGTGGAGATATTGTTGCGATACCAGTCCCTGAAGTATATCCGATACCAGCATCTTTTAGTAATATTTCATTTACGAAACCATCAGTGCTAATGCTTACTGTTCCAACAGCAGTTCCAACACCTGAGGTGGGTGTATTGAAAAATATAGTTGGATTTTTTGCATATCCACTTCCACTAGATGCAATACTAATTGCACCAATACCCGCAGAATCTGTGACAAGCACAGCAGTTGCAGCAGCACCAACACCGAAAGATGTTGATCCAACACCAGCGATAGTTGAGGAAGCACTCACAATAGTCACAGTTGGTGTAACAGTATATCCTGCACCTGGATTTGTAATTAATATCTCCTTAATTGATTGTGATCCTAATACAGAAGTAGTTATTGCAACAGCACTTGCATTTATACCACCAGTTGGTGCAGTGGATATTGATACAGTAGGAGTTTTAGAATAATCAAATCCATCATTGTTTAAAATTATATTTCTAATGTAACCAGTGGTTGTTGTAACTCCAACTGTTGCAGTTGATCCAATTGAAATTAATTGTAATGATGTAATATATCCCTGATCAACTAAGGTATCATCAATTGTTTGTGTTGTTCGATTTATTTCATCCCAACCACCAATTTCATCTTGAAGTTCAAATAATTCACATTTTAATTGATAAACATAATTTTTACCTAACTGATAAAATGGATCCTCATGTTCAACAAATTTTATCTCAAATAACCTTCTACCAAGAGGGAAAAATATTAAATCACCCTCACGAGGTCTTGTAGATACCTCAACTTCATTAGCAGGTAAAGATCCTAAAAATGGTGATATAAAATCTTCAAATCTCTCTCTTGAAATAGTGACTGTTAATTCATCTTTTAAACTCATTCCAAATTTAGTTAAAACATCTCCAGCACCAGAATAACCCTCATATGTATTAATATATGCCTCAATTAAAAAGTTATCATTAAATGAAGAGGATTGAATTTCAGTTAATATTTGATCTTTCTTAACTATTTTACGTGGTAAATACACAACTTCAACCCCATAAATTTGCAATTGCTCATTTATGAGATTTTGAACTAAACGTTGCTCACTCTGTGATCCTTGTAGAAAAAAGGGATTTAATGCCATTATCCAATCATATCTAGTGGTGGAAGTTCATACTCAAGCATCATTCTTTCTCTTAAACTTTCCAATTCCCTCACTGCATCCTCATAAATTTCTCTTCCATTTAATTCAATACCACCTGGTAATTTAACACCCTTAAATTTAATTAAATTCATTCCCCATTGTTTTTTAATTAATGCAGTAGCATATCTTTTCAAAAATAAATCATTTAACATATTAGTAAAATCATCAGGGTTCAATGCTCTATAACATTCAATAACTATAAAAGAACCTACCTCTTGTGCTTTCCAATCAATGTCCAAATATAATCTGTCTGTTCTCATATTAAATCTTATTTGTTTATCTGTAGTCAATAGAAAATCAATATCTTCAAGATAAGTTTTTGTCATAGAATATTGTAATAAATCAATAGAATTAAATCTGTACAAATCATTTAAAAATAATTGATACTTTATACTAAACATTCCACCAGAAATGGTGCTTGAGTCAAATTTAAAAACTCTTTCAATCCCTAAAACAGGTTCAGGAACCTGTATGAAATTAGATGTCTCAACCCAATTACTTTGAATATTTCCAAAACCACTTATGTCCGTAGAACCTCCAGTGGTGGTTACAATACCAACTCCTGTTGTTCCAGATGCTTTTCCTCTATCTATATCATCTTGAGTAAGTTCATGCTTTAAATATACCTTCTCAACACCATTGTAATGCCTTTCATTGTAAAGTTGTCTTGCATCATCCAATGCATCCTGAATTTGATCGTCATCAACATTTATCTCTAATACTGGAGCACCTAGTTGTCGCAAACAATAATCAACAAATTCTTGTCTATTACTAATTAATGCCATCAGAAAGATCCTCCATCTAAAGATGTAATGTCACCAGTAAAAGTAACAACACCACTTGTTGCTGTAATAATACCAGAATCTACTTTAACTCTATTTAACGTAGATATACCACTCACATCTAATTCACCAATAGACCCTAGATCTGTGGCAACCACTCCAGTCAACTGACTTCCATCTCCTAAGTATGTGACAATTCCAGTTGTGGACGAAACAATTCCACTTGAAACTGTTATGATCCCTAGTGTAGAAACACCAGTTACAGATAATTGAGTAACAGAAGCAATTCCTCCAACAACATTCGTAGAAGTTGTTGATTGTTCTGGATTTACAGATGGTTGTGTTGTTAAAACCTTAATTGCAGGTAAAGGTCCTATATTTGAATTAATTTCTGACATTACCTTGTTACTCCCTCCCGTACTAATGCTGATCCTTCAACAACTCTCGTTTTTATTTCACCTGAGGTAACAACTATGTCATACACGTACCTTCCAGGTTTTATATTAACTGTTTCAGCTGATGGTAGTCCAACTAAAATTTTTCCACTTGTCGCATCACTTATAGAGGCAGTAAAGGTTGTTACACCTGAACTACTAGCATGTTTTCTCATTTGAGCTGCAATAGTGTAACCAGTTAAGTTAAATGCTGAATTATCTTGCGTATTACCTAGTTCAAATGATTGACTGAAAGTTGATCCAGCGTTTATTACTAGGTTTGATACATATACTGCTGACATCTACTTTTATAATGATCCTAATTATATTTAGTTCTTCTTAAGATTATTAATAATTTCAGATAGAGCTTCTTTAATTTCTTCAATATCATTTTTCATTTTTTTCATTTCCTTTTCTTTTTTACTATCACTTTTTATTAATTTAATATATCTATTGTATTCGACATCATCTGTATTGATTATAGCTCCTGTTTTTGAATCTCTATAAAGATTTGAATGTCCCTCTACTTTTATCATCTGACTGCAATAGTCCTCAATTCTTTTATCCTTGGAGGTTTTGATTGATCTGTACTTGACATCACAATCTTGATAGTATAACCATTAAATTCATCTAAATTATCAGCAGTGAATTGATACTCTGAGAACTGATTAGATGTGTTTGATGGTACGAACGAATCTGCTCTTCCATCATTTTTTGATGGATCTATCACCAAATCTCCAAATCCATCATCTGGATCAACATCTGTTAAATTTTTATAACCAGGAAATAGTTCAAATGACTGTGTTGTCCCTTCAGAATTAATTCTATTTAAACTGTATAAAACTCTGAAATCAGCAGAAGCAGGTCTATTTGCACTTAATATAACTTTAAGTGATGTTGCTGGTTTTGATAATCTTACACTATTTGATACATAAACAGCAGAATGAGGGTCATTTAATATTGAATTTACTTGACTATTTCTATCATACTTATCAAGATCTATCGGACTATTGATTCTACTTGAATATAATTCAACATTTGGTGAAGTTCTCATTGAAATTGCTGGTGACAAATTAGGATTGTTTGAACTTAAATTGAGAAGCATTGTAAATGATTTATTTTCTGGTAGAGCATTTAAATATTGATTTTCATTTGCTTTTGATGTCACCATACGAAGACTATTCAATGAATTTAAATTGTTAAGAGAAATAGATTCAAAACCTTGATCATTAAATGATGATTCATTTCCTCCTATACTTGTTCCAGATATTGTTCTTATTGATGCACTAATATCTGTTTTTGCTCCATCAACTCCAACAGGAGTAGAAATATTAATATTAGGTTTAATAGAATTAAATAAAATATTTTCAGTAGATTTTACTAAATTTCCACCAGTTGATTGCTTGGAGTTAAAGGATAGTTGTGGGAAGTTCATTGAATCAGTTGATCTATCTCTACCATTTGTGGATCTATCAAACTCAATAAAATGACTATCTAATTTTATTTCATTGTTGTTTACACTTAGATTATTTTTAGATAATCTTCTTATAGAAACTCCATTTAATTCATATTTACTAACAAGAGTATTCACATCATGACTTATTACAACCGTGCTATCAACCCCTCTTCCATTAGAACCAGAGGCAATATTTAATAATCCTTCACCTACACCATCATATCCTATGATTTCATTATCTATAATAACATAACCCGTATTGACACCACTAACAGGAGCTCCTTCAAAATTTGTAAAGAGTGATGTATTTGCAATACTTATATTACTTGACTCATCATTTGATAAACTAGAACTTAATTCTGTTGGAACTACATCACTTGAAACATTTGTCAAATTTAATTTGTTTGTGTTGGTATACATACCATGTTCAAAATGATTAATTTTAAATAAATTTCCAGCATTGATTCCCGTAGTATTGAAGTCATTTGTTGATATAGTAGTTAATGCTAAACCTACAATATTATTACTATCATCAAAGAAACTCAAACCAACACCAACATTACCAGGAAATGAGTTAGCATCACCTTTAATATTATTTAAAAATATTTTATTAATCGTAGGAAAAGTTTTATTATCAAAATTAACACTATCTACTGAAATTCTTGCACCCCTTCCTTGACCTCCTTTAGTTCCTACACTACTTGTTGTTATTCCAACAACATCTCCAACTTTGTATCCGATAGCAACACCAAATGTCTGCCCAATTTTTGATATAGAAGTTATCGCACCAGTATCAGGATCAACTCCTGTTATAGTAAGTCCAATTCCACTACCTTGACCTGTAATTGCAAATGTATCAACAGCACCAACAACGTAATTTGATCCACCATCGGTGATTGAAAGTTGTGTAGCACTTGCACCAACACCTGTTATGATAGCAGTGCTTGTTGAGTTAATACCACAAATTTTTCTACCCGCAGTTAAGATTTCAGTTAAATTTTCTCTAACAGATGTTATTCCAATTGATCCAGTTTTAGGAAATGTTTCTATTGGATTTGGAGACAATTTAGGAATATAACTATTACCTTCACCTAATTCAGAATTATGTAAAAATAATGAACCATTTTCAACAAATTGTGCTTTATATAATTTAAATGTTAAATCTTGCTCATTATCCTCTGACCATAATGCACCATTCTGTGATTTGAAAATTGATCCTAAAGTATATTGCTGTGAATATTGTATTGATTCACCTCCGGTTGCACCAGGTATAGATTGAGGATTTACAGCATTCTCTCCAGCAATTGCAGTATGAACGGTATATTTTTTTGAATCTGGGGCAAGTAGAACAATTGCATAAGTTTCATTTGGACTCAAATAGAGAGGTTCATTAAATGTAAATTTAGTCCCAACTGATGCATCTTCAGATGTTTGAATTAAATCAACAGGAGAACCATTAAGAAATACTGTAGATGCTAATGTTTTAGTTGCTAAAATTGATCTAGAAGGTCTAGTTCCTTGATCTGTGGTTCTTATTTGTAAGGTTACATCACTATTTGGATCAATAGTTTTAAAGAATACCTCAACAGATGTAATAAAAGCACCATTCTGATCATTATTAGTGTTTAGAGCATTCTCTGTTTGTGGATTTCTTGAACCTATAACAAATGTTTGTGCTAAAGGATCATAATATTCTGCTTCTACTACATTTTCAATTTGATTATTAATTGCTATATTAGTATCGATATTTGCCTCAAAATCGGCATTTATGTTGAAAGTTGTTGAATTAACTGTTTGAATTGTTTCTTTTTCAAATTCTAACTTTGTTCCCTCAGATCTAAATGGAATTTGAGCAGCAAATATATTAGGATCTACACCTGGTACAAATGTAGCGTTTGTTGAACTTGAAGTTAGTAAGAAAGTTTTTGTACCTGTATTAAATCTTCGATCAGGAGGTGGAATAGTGTTTGGATCTCTAACAAAGAATGTTCCTATGAGATCACCTCTCTCATCACTTATTAATCTTTTATTTTTTACGAAAGCTTCTGCACCACTTTGTGTTCCAACTAATTTGAAACCTGTTTCTAAATATCCAAAATAAATTGATTGAGACTCATCAGATAATGAAAGTGTATCTACATTTACGATAGGTGTTGTAAGAGAATAATTTTGTGAAATTCTATCAGCACTATTGTTTTGATATGTATAAGGATTAAATTGATATGATTCATCAGGATTATTAAAAGAACCATTTTTATGATCTGGTTTACAAACCCTAAATTTCATCACCGGTGCTTCACTGGTATTATTATAAACTTCTACAGTTTCACCAATTATGAATGATGAATTACTAGTTCCGAAGTCAGATCCATTTTTTGTTGGTGTAACTTCAACTAATTTTGGAATAAAATCTACAACCTCTTTATCTAAAAATGTGAAAAATTGTGTATATGAAGGAAAACTAGAAGTTTCAAATTGCACATTTCTAGATCTCATGAACTGTGCTGTCGATGAGGAAAGTCTATTATCAATAACGGTGTCTGTATTAAACACAGTAACACTATCAGAAGCATTACCATTCAAAGATAATTGACCGGTAATTGTGCTAGTTCCAGCATCTTCTAAAGTTCTTGATATGACACCACCATTACCCACTCCCAAGTGACGTGCTCTACCAGGAGTGATAAGTTCTTTAGTAGTTCTAGTGGTTACCTGCGTAATATCTCCACCCAATTCACCATTAATTGTAGTGTTTAAATTTACATTTTGTGTTGTATTTACTCCATCTTGTCTTATTTGACCAAGATCATTTTGGATAGTTCTAGTCCATACATCAGAAGCAGGAGTTAATCTTATTTGTCCAGTATATGTTGGAATTAAAAACGGATTAACATTTATGGAAGAAGTAGCAAATTCTTGTCCAATCCATTCTACTTCCTCATAATTTAAAGTAATTAAATCACCAGTTCTTCTTACATTTGAATCAAATAATTGATTATTTTGCCTTATATCAAAATCTTCTTGAATAATTGGATTTTCTAACTTTGGAACTAAATCTATCGTGTTTCTAGATCTAATTGGAATTATTACATTAGAAAACAAATCAACTTCAACACTAGATAAACTTAAATTCATTAAATTATAATTTCTAAACGGATCTACAAAAAATCCACTTTTAAATCTATTTCTACCTTCTGAATCTAATATTTGAAGTGTTTGTACATTACTTTCTAGTAATGATAATGAAGTTACTTCTTCTAAATTTGAAACTCTATCCTCAATAGTTCCAATATCTCTCATCGTAAACCTTTTATTCTCAGTAATTAATAATGACGCATTTTCAGGACTGTAAAGATATGGTGGTAAAGAAATAGTAGCTAACTTCATTAACTCATCACTTCTAATAGGAGGTTTTGGATTTACTGATGATAATCCTTTTTCATAAACGAAATTGCCATTTTTACTAAGATATAAATTATCAATTCTTGGTAAATAAAAATTATAATTTAAAGTAAAACTTTCATTTGGAGTAATAAATTGTTTAATTGTTGAAAAGTTTCTTGAATCAAAGGAAAATGGTGATAATGTATCTGTACTCACATCATATACTGGAACTCTTGGTCTGAAATCAATGGTATCAGATGCCCTAACGTCAGATGATCCAATGGTAGGAATATCAAAATTAAATCTATCATTGTCATAACTTAAAACTGTAAACACATCACCCTCATCATCATTCGCAACTGAATAATAATCAAAAATTATTAACAATCTTTTTGATGGTGAAGAAATATTTTTATTTCTAATTATTCTTGAATAATCATAATATTCATCTTTTTGTCCTTTATCTAAAAGATATGAATTTGTAAGATTTTTATATTTTCCTACGTTTATTATTTTATTAATTTTACCCTGTATATTTGACTCTGAAAAAGTTACGTCATCTGTTGATCCAAACCTCTCTGAGGTTAAATAAACGACAGATAATTGATTTGATGTTGGTTTACTTACCACCCTAGCAATAATAGATTTATTATCACTAACAATATCTTCACCAATAATTGCATTATTATCAACATCCAAAATATCACTAAAACTTAATGTGTCTAGTATTGGATCATTTTCATCTAAAGATTCATATACAGCTACAACTTTTACTACATCAGGATAATTAAGTGATATTTCTTCATCTTGAACTCTTAAACCAAATCTTCTATCAAATGTCAATCCATTTTCATCAGATAATTCGTCATTTGACAATCTCACATAATATAATTCACTTTTATTATATGTTTTTAGTTTACTTTTTATTTCATTTTTTACTAAAGTTGAGTTTAGAACAACACCACTATTATTTAATCCACTTAGTGTAAAAGTAGTGCCATCAGTGCTAAAATTATCACGATTAAGAGGTTGTATTACTCCGTTACTATTATGAACTGAATAACGTTCTTGATCAAAAGATACAAAACTAGAATTTTTGACATTTGTATCATTTAAAGCATTTACCGTGATAGTCCCCGATGATACAGATTTACCAGTAATTTGTTTAGTAATTGTTAAATTTGAACTTGATAAATCAACAGACTCAATATTAGCATTATTTAAAGATTGGAATAAATTTCCTGTTCCTCTAATATTTGGTGCACCAGCAAACATTGATACTTGAACATTTGTAGTTGGAAGAGATCCTTCGAAAACACCATCTACTGTGGTTAATGCCCTTATCTCAAGGGATAATCCATTACTTGCCACTGATGATACTACATTAAATCTCTCTGTGTTTATACCAGGACTTATGTATCTAACTATTGATCCTTTTCTTAATCCAGTAAAAGGTTCTCCTCCAGCGGTCACAGTCGAAATACTAGGTGAACCACCAGCAGCAGATATATCTACATTACTAATACCACCTGGAATTCTAAATCTTTCAAGAAAAGAATCTGCCTTAAATCCACTGCCTGATATATTTGGAAAATTAGTAGAGGTTGGTTGTGAAACAGATTTTATTTGTTGTACATTATTCGATGTTATAATACCTACACTTCTTTCTAAATCTATTCCATTTACAGTTAATTCTTCTCCAAGCATAAATGTACCCGAAGTTTCACTTAAACTTACTTCAGTCGCAGCTGCGATTCCTACAGCATGAGGTCTGACAAATCCTGATGCATTTGAATTTTTTCCCTTAATAAAAGATCCTTCAGGTATTGTTGAAATGCCAACAGGAGTATTGAAAGAAATTGTTGAAAATGTTTGTATATCAAATAATCTTAAATCCCAAATACTAGATGCCCCTGAATAAGCAGCATTTTCTAAATTAAAACTATAAATTCTTGCACTTCCTATTAAATTACCCTCTGAATTAAACTTATCAAATAACTTAACAACTGTTCCTTGTTTTGGAACTCCTGCAACATTATTGACTCTTAAAATATTACCCATCTCAAAATCAACAGCACCATTTGTCTGTATGCCTACGTCTCTAGGTTTATCAACATCAATAATATTGGTTACACTTTTGGATACTCTGTTTCCTCTCACATAAGATAATCCTGGTGATACTTTAATACACATTAAATCATCAGAGGGTGTATTACCCTGATCTGTTAGTTGATTATTAAAATATAGTCCATTATTACCTAACTTATCATTAAGGGAATTATGAACGGATGTTATAAATGGTTTAACTGAATAATTTCCAGATTCTTCAAAAGTTCTTTTAGCAAGAACATCACCTAAAAGGTTTAATTCATCATTTACACCTTCTCCAACTTTTTTTATTTTTCCGTCTTCAATTTCGAGTAATAAAATAAAATCTGTATCAGATTTATCACTTAATAATTTTTTTGTAAGAGTTAAATTTATCTGCAGTCTATCAGCACCTGGTGCAGCAAAATTTGTAAAACCTGTTGCATTATCATATAATGAATTATCTTCCTTTGCATTTACAATTTTTTCATCTATTTTTAGACCAATGCGATAAGATGGATTATTTTCAAAAGCATCCAACATTATTGTCTGTTGATTGACATTAACAAAATAACCTCTTATATAATATACTCCCTGCTCAATATGAGCTAAAGAACCAAATCCAGTAGAATTACTTGAAATTAAAGACGCTATGGGTGTTCCTGCATTTATGGTGGTATTTCCATAAACAATATTTTCGTCGCATACTAAAGACTCTCCATCTTGAAACGTATTAAAACTGTTTAAATTATTTCCGGATGATACTTGATCAACATGTAAAATTATTTGATTATTATTTTCTGAGTCAACTATTGTTGTTACTAACTTAACATTTGCACGTACACCTGAAGATTGACCTGTTATAGTTTTATCAACTATATTATTTGAATATAAAGATATATCGACACCAAAGTTTGTCGAATTTAATTTTATAGCTCTAACATTATCCTGAAATGATGGATCACCTGGTATTACTTTTGCCCCATTTTTAAAAATATATGTGCTTAATTTAGATAATTGATTTTGTGATATTGATTGAGAACTGGTTAATTCTCTTGCCTGAACTGGAAAACCAGGTTTGTAGAGAACTTTATAAAAATTTTTAGATTGATCAAAATCATCATAATATGGACTTGTATTTAAATTTGTTTTTTGTTTCATTTTACTTAAAATTCAAGAACGATTTTTACATCTTCTTTTTGTCTAGAGTTTCTTTCGACCAATTCTCTATTATCAATGTAGATAATATCCCCTGTTTTTTTATTTATCTCCTCTTGAGAGATTCCATTTGTAAAATTTACTCCTAAATTAATTATTTTACTGTTAACGACTGTTGTTATACCACTAAAATTAGTGTCAATAGATTTAGTGAATGCCAAATCAGGATCTGTATTATCTGATATGATAGATTCATTTGATGATTCAAAGGAAATAACATTGGATTGTGCTGAAGTGTTAGGATTGTCAGTTTGATCATTTCCATTCACAAAATATAATGATCTATCTTGATAAAATTTTAAAACTTTTGTGTCTTTATCGTAAGAAGAAATATAACCTCTGGCAATTCCATTTGATGTTGATTGAGTTATTCCAACACCAATTAATGATTTAGTAATTCCTATATCTGAACTTAATTTGAGAGAAGATAATGAACTAAATTGATTTAAAGTAAAAGTAGCAGCAGAACTTACTTGACTTGGATTTTTAATAATTCCTATTTGAGAGAACTTAGTATCTGTAGGAAAATCTTTAGTAGAATCATCAAATCTTGCATAAATTAAAACTTTATCAGAACCTAATTCCTTATATATGTTATGTCCATGTCCTTTCGATGGTGGTATAATAGGAATTAATTTTGCTGCGTTTTCAGCACTTAAACTTGCTAGAGGGTTTATTTGAACTGTCCCTAAATCTACAACAGCAAAGGTGTAACCTGAACCACCTGATGTAACCTTTGCACTTGAAATTTTTCCAGTTGTATCAACCACAATTTGAGCTTTTCCTCCTGAACCATCCCCTAAAATATCAACTTCATATGTGTTTGTTTGATATACAGGATTTACGTTACTACCAGCATTCTCTATATAAATCTTCTTAATTTGATTTAAATTTAAATCAGAATTTCCAGATTCCCTTACATTTTGTATTTGACTATCAGTCGATGTTTCCCAATCATTTGGTAATACTATAAATTCAGTAGAGTCAAATTTAATTATATCTGATGGTGATGCAGTAAACAAATATTTCCATAAATATCCATCACCACTAGTTCCAGCAGCAGATACCTCTAAGTCCGTGAACGTAGGTTCATCCACAGATACATTTCCTTTTATATTTGTACCACTTGATCCATTATCAATACATACATAAACTTTAAAGTCACTATTTACAACATAAAAATTTGAATCAAATAAATTACCAGTATCGCTATTAGGAGCTGGATTTATTATTGTTTGATAATCATGACGATACATATCGTATCTGGTGTTTGCAATCCAATTATGTCTTTTTACAACTCTTCGTATGTTTGCACTATTTATTTTTTTACCAAATAACATGGTATCTCTATAGTGACTAAGATATTGTAAATTATCAACGGGTGATGGTGTTTCAGTTTGCCAATTCTCATCTCTACCAAATCCTACAATTGTATTTGAAAATGGTATTTTTCCAAATGGATTTGATAACCCTAAAAATACATAGTATGAATCATCACCTGTTAATACTGAATTAACAAAATTATTAGCATTGAGTATTCTGAATTGATCTGTTACAATTGCTGGCATTATTATTGTTTTTTTAGATATTTATACATCATTATATAAGATTAGTTTTCAATGCTCCAGTTTTTCTAAGAGTTTCATCACCTGATCTCCTTATCACAGTTGGGAAAGTTGTTAATCCTACATCAACTGTTAAACCTGTAACTCCGATTGATATCGGATTAGAAGACCTTGATATACTTGATATTTTTCCTAGTGAAAATTTACCAATTGGTACACCAGATGTCTCAGTTGTTGCTATTCCAACAGTGTTGGTATCAATGGTACAGGTAATAATACCAGTGATAACATTACCTCCACCAACTACCCCTAATGTCGTTATTCCTGCAACTATATAAACATTATCAACAAAAGTCGTACCAATACCTACTACATTTGTATTTGTTACATCAGTCGATGTAACACCATTTCCAACAGTAGTGTCATATATGAATAATGGATCACCAATTGTGATTGGATCTAATCCCTCAGTATTTATACCTGTAAATTTGATTGCTAATGCTGAGTTGAATACTGTAGTTCCTATGCCCGTAATAATACCTGATGTATTTTCAAAAACTATATTAGTACCACTTACAATCTCATCAACTATGGGTGATTTAGGAGCAAGAACTTTAGGTGGATTAGTATTTGTATAACCAAGACCAGGATTTGTAATATTAATTAAACTAACTGATCCATTAGTAATAGTTGCAGTTGCAGTTGCAGTTGATCCTACTCCAATTGTTCCATCATTCATTGTAAAGGATGTAATACCGGTGGTAGGAATGCCAATGGATAATTGTATTGTAGATTCAGTATAACCAGCTCCAGCGTTAACGATACTTAAGGATTCAATTGTACCAATTCCTGAAACAATAGCAGTTAAAGCAGCTGCTACTGGATTACCTATTCCTGAAACTAAATTTAAATCAAAATTTGGACTTGCGTCATTTTCATAATTAAATAATGAAGCATCATCAACAAATATTTCTGTATTAGAATTTGTTATATTACCAATTACCTTCGCAGAAGGAAAAACTAAAGTCTCAATTAATTGTCTTGTTTTTGGAATTTTCTCATCATTTACAGCTAAGTCTCTTTTTTGCCTTAATAAATCTAAAGGTTTAAAATCAACTTCATTTATTCCTTGACCAAAGTAAATATTTGTTTCAACTTCGTCTGAGTCTTTTATGTCAAAAATTACTCTAGGATCTTGAGATTTACTGGTTACTAAACCTGCATTTTTAACCACTTGAACTGTATCACCTTTTTCAATAGGTGATGTTTCAGCTTCTACTTGTATTGAGTCTGTTCCGGCAGTACCTCTATAAAAATAAATTTGTATATCATCATCTTCACTTGGTGGTGTAGTAAAACTTAAAGATGTGCCACCTTCGAAAATATAATTTTTAGTTGGTTCTTGTAAAACACCATTTCTAAAAACTATTAACACATTTGATATATCACCAGTATAAAAATTTCCCTCCTCTACACTTAACTGATTTTGATTATATTTAATTGGAAATCTTACTCTCGATCCATTTTGTAAACTTCTTATTGAATCGATAAAATCAAATTCCCCAAATTGGAAGAAAGTAAATCTATCATTATATATTCTTCTTACTTCTAATTCAAAATTATGAATAGGTGAAGCAAAATTTGCGTCAGTAACAAGACCAACTACTGTGAATTTATCACCAAATTTAAATGCATTACCATTTCCATTTACTTTAAAGTTTTTAACTTCAAATAAAGTAGAACCAATACCAACATTTGTAGAAACTGGTCCTACATTTAAATCCACTGTTATATTTTCACCAGTATTAGTTGTTAAACCCTCTCCAAGTCTTGAAATTCCTGTTATTCCTAAACCAGAATATGAGGGTGAAGATACAAAGATTTTAGGATCTTTATAGTTTGAACCAACTGCATTAATTGTAAAAATAGCTGTTCCACCAACACCTGCTATGGCAGTGATATTTGCACCTGATCCAACATTAGTTCCTACATTAACAGTAAATAAATCATCACTTATTTTTGTAATACTCAAAGACGCACCTCCTCCAGCAGGGTCAGTGGGTCTAGGATAGGGATGATCCGTGAAGAAATTATCTTTAGAACATTTAAATATGATTGAATATTCATCCAAAGTTATATTATCACTTGTTGATAATCCATGATCTACCACAGTAAATGTGACTATTCCTGATACAGGATTGTAGATAGCATTTGTGGGTGTTAATTGAGCACCATCACTACTTCTGTTGATAGCACCCGTATTCGCAGATACAAATCGATGCTCATAACCAAGATCAACTACAGTCACCCCAATACCATTAATACCATGGTATCCGGATCCAAATGTTAAATCTCCATACCAAGGTAATGCCTCACCACCTCCTTGATAATCATGAACTGTTTCTTTTATACCAATATTAACACCAAATATATTAGTTGCTGCAACTGAAACCACTGAAAATGTGCCACCAATTGATAATCCACCAGAAAATGGTAAATTGATAAGTTGTACTTCATCCTGACTTTGCTCACCAAATACCCAGTCAGGATCAGTTTGTGTTGTTATGGTTAATATTCCTGTCGTATTATTATAAAAGGCAGTAATAATTCCAAGAGATGGACCGGTAGTTGCAACACCAACTAATCCACTAATTTCTCCACTATCTAAAACTGGTCTTAATTTTGCACCTGATAGGGGTGCAAATCCTAACCCTGAAGATGATCCTAAGGATACTATAACACCACCTCTAGGTAATTGATTTTGATTTACATCTTCATCACTTATAACAAGTTCATTATTAACTGTTAAACCTGTGAAGTTTACAGTAGTAACACCTGCGTTTGTATCTTGAGATATATTAAAGTTACCATCAGGATTGTTAAATGTGGATGGATTTTGGAAAATACCATTAATAAGCATTAATCCGTTTCCAGTTGTACCTACACCAATCGTGCTTGCACCTCCAACAGTTAAGTTAAATGTTGAATTAATACCTGTAAATTTATCTGAAATATCATCAAATATTATATTTGTATCATAATTATCTCTAAAATATACTCTACCAGCAAAAGTTGATCTTGCGAACGGTAAATTTCTTAAAGTGTCTGATCCTTGTGGATTTCCTATTGGAGAATTTGAAAAATGGATTGTGCTTTCTTCAATATTGAACGAACCTGTAAAAAACTGAATAGTGGTTTCATCATCATGAGAAATAGACTCACTCCCCAATGAAGCACGATCAACTTCAATTAATGGGAATGTTCCAATACCTGGTGTAATTGGTCCTGAGAAAGAAGTTCCCACACCGACATTGTTTATTACCATAAACTCATCATCAATTTTAATTATATCTTCAACTAAAACAGACGAAATACCACTTAATGAAAATACACTACTTGAAGCACCAATATTACCATTATTATTAAGAAGAGTTTGAGTTAAATTTTTAACTGCTATTGGATCCTGCATTAATCCATCAAGAGTAATAATTGTTTTTTCATTTCTCTTAGACATGGTAAATTTATGAGCATTCCCCTCACCTAAATCTGTAAATGTGATTGCAGTTCCTGCTCGTGTTGTTGAAATTTGAAAAGTATTTTCACCAGTTTTAATGCAAAATACATTACCAACCTCCGTTAAAACTGTGTTTATACCTGCTGATACATTTTTATAAACAAGAGATGATGTTCCAACACCAACAATTGTTGAATCTGGTTTATATTCCAATTCCTCATTATTTCTAAAGAAATGATCATTTATGGTAAATATGCCAGTTGATGCGTTAAGAGAATTTGAGGGATTAAAAGATTTACTAAAAATGGGGATATTGTTTGATTTTAATTTAAAATCAGTTCTATTAATTCTAACACCATTGATAGCATTATAGAATTTTAAATCAATAGACTCTTTTATTGAACCATAATCTAAATCATTTGCTATATTTTCAGTGTCATTTAAAATATAGAAACATTGATTAAATGTTTTTACAGTGCATATACCAGTTAAATCATCTGGATAGAAATTAATTTTTATTTTATTTGAATCATATATACCTCCAAATGTTCCTAATCCAATATTATCATCAAATAATGATGTAGATCCAACTGATAAGAATTGAGCAGGTTGAGTGAAAATTTCATTTCCGTCATGTATTGAATAAACTTGATGTAAAGCTTTAGATGATCCTATGCTTACCTCAACCACTGATTTAAAAGCATTAAATAAATTTTTGTTTAAATCAATAATTGAAGTTGTTCCTACCCCTGTTGTTGTTATACCTTGATATACAACACTTCTCTCTTGTCCACCAATTTGATCATTAGATAAGAATCTATGTTCACCATTTCCAAATCCAGTTGTTCCAATACCTATTATTTTTGACTTTATTAATAAATCTGCATCAGTATCATTGTAAAAACTTAATGAAAGATCACCATCTGATAAATTACCACTAAAAATACCCACTCTAGAGTTAACTAAATTATTATCCGCATAATATTCAGAGTAGTAAGAATTGATGGTATCATGAGTTAAATATGATTCAACAAATTCGACCTCATCACCACTTATAATTTGTGTATTTACAAAATATGATTCAAATTGATTAAAGGGAAGTGAAATAATTGTTGACGTAATTCCTGATTCAACTTTACCTTCTGAAGATAAAATTCTAATAACACCTAAACTTTGTGAACCAATCCCACTAGGAGATGCAAGAGCAAGACCTGCAGACCCTATTGTATTAGGAGATGTAAATTTATTTTCTAATATTTTAAAATCATAATCAATATCAAATTGGTTTTTTGGAGTAAATCTCAAAACATCTTCATCTGCCTGATTTTTTTCGATAGAAAAATCACCTAATGTTTCATTTTCATCAGTAATCTGATTAGTTCCAATATTATTTAATTTTGATTTAACTATTAATACATTTTTATCACCATCAATAGTATCTGGTGAATTTAACAATAATAATTCTTGTAATTCTATCTCTTCTCCAATAAAACTATTAATCCTAACTAATAAATTTGTAAAAGATCCTAATTCATTAAAATTTAAAATATCTAAAAATGTATCCGGTCTCCCATCAATATTAGAGAATTTTTCACTAACATCATCGACAGTAAGAACATTATTAGTGTTACAACGCACGAAGTCACTGAGTCTAATATTTTTAAATTCTAAAAACTTTGAAGAAGAACCGATAGGATCTTTATCTCTTGATAAATCTATATTTTTGACGGTATCTACCCTTTTATCATCAACTATGTTTATAGTTATTGATGTCACAGATGTTGACCCAATACCAACACTTGTAGTTGATGAAATTTCAGTATCAGCAAAATTTTTCAAACCTGAAGTATGGAGTATATCATTAACTGGTGTTTCAAATTTATCCCAAGTTACTTCACTCTTTACGGAATATGATAGATTTTGGAAATAATTATTATCAGGGGTAACCTGATTATCAACACTTAATTTACCAATTTCATCATCCCAACCAATATTTTTTCTACTTGAAAAATCTATTTTAAAAATACCTCTACTCTCATTTATTTCTCTAATCTCAGCTTTTGAATTGGAATATTCTCCAATAATAACATCACCCACTTTTAGTTCATATGATCCTATAACTTTTATGTAATTATCACTATATTTTGATATAAATAAATCCTTTATTTGATTGTTTACTTTTAATTTTTCTCCCTCTAAAAATGTAGATTTAATTATATTAAAATCAAAAACAGGATATCTAGATTTATTAATAATAGTGGCAAAATTGTTTTGATTTGTAACTGCAATACCAACAAATGTACTTAATCCTGTATTACCAACACTACCAGTGGTAGATATTCCTAATACAGACACAATAACTTTTCTTGGGTTTGTATTTTTATTATATTCAGATACTCTTAAGAAAGAATATTTGTAATCTGATGAATTATGACCACTACCAACAAAGGGTAAATTTTCTCCAGTTAAAGTACTTACTCCAATATATTTTTGAACTCCCTCTATAAAAACTTCATCTCCAGCTTCAAATGGTTCAACTTTAAATCCATTTAATGGAGTGGATATAAAACATGTAAATGAAGTTCCTACACTATTATCAAAATCAATTGATTTTATGGATACACCATTTGAATTATTTGTTGTAATTAATTTTACTCTCTCATCAGGTAATCCATTTGGTTTATCATTAATTAAAACATTTGATATCGTGCTTTGATTCATTACAACTTCTAAATATCCACTGACTATTTCAAAACCGGTATTTGGATCTACAATAATTATTTTAGGAGCATTACTATAATTTTGCCCACCTGATGTAACAGTGATAATTCCTATAGTATTTCCATTTGTGGTTCTTATTAATGGTGATACAGGTGCATTGGGATTTAAAGTTTTATCTGTAGAATATTCAAAACTATCATTTAAAATTCTTACCTCTTTTATGTTACCTATCGAATTAGATAGTAGATCAACAGTCGCATCTGAGGCAACCGTAGAGGACGATCCAGATAGCACAGGAAGTTTTTTATATCCTGTTCCTCCTGATATTAATTGAACGTCCCCTATACCGTCTTGAGAGGAGGTAGAGGTTGTTTTATAAGTAATTGATTTTGATTTAGAAATTATATTTTCATTAAAATTATTTGTATTGTAGGATAATCTTTCTGGGTTTTTGTTTAAAAATATGTTAAATGTAGTTGATCCAATAGATGATACTTTATACTCTCCAGTGTAATTACTGTTTACATAATTAATTTCATTGTTATCAATCACATCTGAATCCACCGTACTGATAAACCCAGATTTTTCTAAATTATAATATAATTTTGAAGGTAATGAAGTAGAAAATCCAATGGTTAATGATGTTCCCACCTGAACCACATTAAATTTATTTGATGATCCTATTGATACAAACTCATTGTCAAACTGACTGTCAAAATATACTTTAAAATTATAATCATTAAGTGAAGAATCTGATAGATCAAAAACAATATTATTATTTTTTACTACATCAATACGTGGATTTATTTTAGATAATGTTTGTACAGATCCACCAGTTGAACCTAATCCAACTACTACAGGAGGTTTGCTTTGAGAATCTAAGTAACTTTCAGTGAGTTTAAAATCATTATCATTAACTTTAAAAACAAAATATTCTTTATTGACAAGACCTTGTGGTGCTAAATTAGAGTCATACTTTACTTTATCTCCAGTATTTAAATTATGAGACTGCACTGTTAAGGTATTAGTAATTGTATTGATACCTGTAGAATTTAATCCTATTTGATCAAATAATAAATATCCAGTTTCCAAATCACGTTTTACATTAACTGATGAAAAAGTTCCAATACCCACGTTTAAAGTAGGTTTAACATTTAATGAAATTTCATCATTTAATGACAATGTGTGTGAAGTGCTTAAGGTTACCTTTGTGTTAAACTTACTAATATTTCCTGTAATTTGATTGAAATCACTTTCAAATAGGTATTCGTCACTATTATTACCACTAGATACAGATCTAAAAAACAATTCACTAAACGTTGCACCAATTCCCGTTTTTAATCCTATTAAATCTTTTCCACTATTAACAACATGTAAATTAGTTGTTGGTAAATTAAAAATAGAGGATGTTGGTGTTGTTGATACAGAAATTTGAGATTTACCAGATGGAATTGATAAATTTATTTTTTGATTATTAAAGAAAGGATGATTAGTTATTAATATTTTTTGTGTAGGTATATTTCTTGTAATCGTTTTATCTAAAAATACAAAAGAGGTCTCATGGTTTAATCCTGGTGTGGTGCCAACTCCAACAGATTTAGTTGGATTAAAGAATACTTTACTATTTTTCTTAGAATCAAAAGATGATAGTTTTTTACTTATTTTAAAAGTATTTGGTAGAAAAATAATTGGCGAAGTAGCTGAATGAGACGTTCCTGTCACAGATCTCTTTATTCTTAAAACATTGTTATCGAAAACATTCAAAATTTTCATTGTTTCGATTCCAACTATTATACTTCCTCCAATTGATACATTTGAAGGGATATTAGAAACATTAATTTCAGTTGTCAAACCTACGGTTACAGTTGAATTAATAGTTGAAATGTTTTTTGATGTGAAAGAAGATACTCCAATAATGTTAAATTGATCAATATCAATAACATCTGTTGATAATCCTGATAAAACTACTGCGTCTTTATTATTTAAATTATGTGGAACACCAGTATCAATAATTATTTGATCTTGATTCCAAATCAAGACAACATCATTAATTAAATCAACAGTGGTGTCAAGATTTGTAACATCTTTACCCTTTAATTTTGATACTCTTACAGTTAATCCATCACCACTAGTTTTTGTATTATCAAAGATTAAATTATCATTAACCTTATAATTTTGTCCCGAATTAACAACTTTGATATTTTCTATTGTCCCTGATGATACAGATTCTACTATACTTTTTTGTTGAGTTATCTCATTTGTTTCAACTAAAAAATCATTATCCGCAAAAGGATCTGATACTTTATAAGGGAATGTATTTCTTCTAAATCCAGAAGAATTGAAATCAAATGATTGATCAAATTCTGTAAAATTACTTTCAATTGTTTTTGATTGAAATTTATCACCAATAAAATATGGAAATTTAGGTTTACCTGAAATTTCAACACCTACATGATAGGCATATACACCATTTGGAAAATCATCATTTACTTCATATCTACCATTAAATAAATCTAAATCTCCACTATTGTCAAATTTGAAATCTTCAACAAAAAATTCTGATGGAAAAACTGATAAACTTGGTCTATCAAGATAGTTTGTATCAACAATATAACTAGATGTTAATAATTTTACTGAACCACTTTTATCTGCTTCCCTACCATATGGACCATAAATTGGATTGCCATCATAAGCCCAACCTATAATAGGTGATGCTTTATCACCTCCATCATTAAATGTTACAGTGCTATATCCGCAGACAGTGTATTTTAATTTGCCAGAACCTTTAGATAATAATTTTCTCGTATCTCCAAAATTTTTGTTTAATGTTAAAGGTCTAACATTTGTATCAAAAATAAAATCAGAACCTGATGGTTTAATAGTAACTGTAGCATCAGTTGAATACCCTAAACCAGGATTAATAACAACTACATCAGTTATTTTTTGATTTATTATGATAGGTCTTAATTCTGCTCCTGTTCCATTTGTATCATTAACAATAAGATCAGGAGTTGAAAAATATTCAGTTCCACCATAATCAATACTGACAGAATCTACTTGACCATTGATGATATTTAATTTTAATGCAGAATCTTTTCCATTTTTTATTGAAATGTTGGGTTTTTTATGATAATTTAATATAGTTGATCCATATCCGGTTCCGTTTTCATATAGATATAAATTTGTTAACGAACCTTTAACCACAGGAGTTAATTCAACTGTTTGTAATGAAGTTGTACCTAGACCAACTGATGTGAAATTAACAAATGCCCTTATTTTTGGATAACTAAATTGTTGAAATCCTGTTCCAGTTGATGATATTTCAACAATATCTCCTCTTTCAAAATTAGAGGTATCAGTCGCACCAATACCTGCATCATATAATTGAAATTTATTATTATCAATTCTATTAACAAAATAGTCTTTTTCAGTGCTTAATCCAGAAATGAATTGAGGTTGAGTTGTCCCTAATCCAACAACATTAGAATATTGAACTACATCACCAGTCTCAAATCCATGATTTGTGAATTGAATTGTATTAAAATTAGTTAATATTCCAATCGGTTTTACGAGTAATTTTTTATTTCTATAATTTTCACCAGAGTTTATGACTATTACTTCTGATAAATTATTTTTTGATGTATTAGATCTAAATTTCTGGATCCCACCACCACCACTTATGAGATTAATTGGATTTGTGTTTGTTCTTTGATCTTCAAAAGTATTATATAATCTTATTGTTTTATTATTAAGGACTGACGCAAAATAAACTGAACCATCAAATAAAGTAGTTGATGCAGTAGACACAGAAGTGCTATTTTGATTATCATATACAATTTCTTGACCATCAACAAATCCATGTTCTTTTAAAAATGTTATTGTATTGATTGAAGTATTAATACCACCACCAGTTAATGTGGTTCTGGAGTCAAAAATAACACTCCTAAATCTTTTAACGATAACCGGTTCTAACAAACAATTTGAACCATTACCACCGGTTACCCCTATTGAAATAATTGAATTTATATCAAATTCTTGAGGATCTACAAAAACCTTTTTGACAGATCCATTTATAACTGGTTGAACTAAAGCAGTTGTTCCCGTTCCAGTCGAAACCGTAAATTTTGGTTCATTAACAACATCAAAATTATCACCACCACTTAAAACAGAGGTTGAATTTAAAGGTCCAAAATATATTTTATCATCCGACTTATAATTTGTTATTTCAACTCCATTGATTAACATTCCTGTTTGACCAGGTTTAGTAGTTTCACCTATTCCAGTTGATAAATCTTGCTTTAATGGGAATTTTTTTAATAATTTTTGTGGTGTAATTAATTTTTCTTTATGATCAATTAAAGTAAAAACGTGAGTAGAAATTCCAACTGGTGGTACAAAAGATATAAAAGAATCACTTGGTATGCTAGATCTTGAATTGTATAATTTTATTTTTTTACTGTCACCATCAATTTTATTTTTTATAAAGTATGAACCTGTTTCAAGTCCAACTAAAGGTTCATCACTCGGTTGATAAAATACTTCTGTTCCTGTTAAGAAACTAACATCTTCTTCGAATGTAATAGTTGAAAATTTTTCTAAATCGTTCTTATCACTTACTTTACCCTCAGTATTTAATCCAATTCTTAATGTTTTTTCATTTATTGGTGTTTCTATTAATTCTGTGAAAGGGAATTTTTTTGTGATTAAAGTCTCATTGTAAGATGGTAATGAATTTGATGTTACATATGCAAAATTATCACCTTCATCGACATATAAATTTTGAACATCTGATATAATGTTATTATTTCCATAAAATATTTGTGCAGCATTTATATCAGAAAATGCCTTATTGAGTTTTCTGCGTATTTTGTAATTTTCCCCATCTACCCTTGTAAAATCAAATCTTTCTAAACTTACAGTAATTTTGTCTTCATCAATTCTATTCACATAAGGAGTGTCATCATCATCTAGTGGATATACAACTTCATTTGTTCCAGTTTTCAATAACTCAATTTTATCTCCCTCTTTCAGACTAGATTTATCAATTTCACTAAACAATGTTACAGTAGAACTATTAGTAAATTCTTTTATTTCATAAGTTGAACTAGTATTATAAATCCAAGAATTTGCAAATGTTTGTTTATAATTTTTTACTGTAGGATTGAATATTTTATCACCAACATTTTTGACAAATAACTCATCATTTTCTTCTACATCTAGTGATGTTATATTTTCATATTCATTTAAAACACCCGTAAATCTTAGTTCTACTTTTTTAGTTAAATCCCCATCTTCATAAGAATAATATACTTCACTGGATCTGATATTATCAGTTGGTGATATTGTTGGTACATTTGTACAATCTAAAAATTGATTTATTGTTTTGCTACCATAAGAAAATGTGTTTGATCCAGAAACTAATGTTCCTGATGTTGCAAAACCAACAGTTGAGTCTACGCTAATAACAGATGAACCTTTCGATACCGTCTCAAGACATTTTGTATTAGGTATTATAGTAAAATCATTAGATATTTCAGATTCATTATCAAAACCAACAAAAAGTTCAAATTTAAAATATTGTTTATTATTTCTTGTAAATGGTTCAACCTGTGAAATAGATGTATTGATATCTACATTTAAATCACTTTTAAATAATGATTGCCCCATGAGGAGCAATGGATTTCCTGATATCACCTCTGCAATTGCAACATCTCTCCTTACATACTTTGCCGATGATGGTTTTATTAAAAATTCTTCTAAATTTATAACCTTAACAGCAACATCAAATAATGCTCTGAATAATATTCTAAAAGACTCGTCTGTTCCTTTTGATTGATATAATGATCTTGAATTCTTTAAGAAATTACCAACATTTAAATTTTTTGCAAAATTTGTTTTTTGAAGACCAGGTGTTATTGTTGATTTTATTTTTTGATAAAATTCTTTTAAAAATAAAACAGATAAATTCTCAACAGAAGTTGATGTTGAGTGTTCAGATGCAGTGGATGTTGAAAAAACTAAATTTTCCTTCTCAAGGTCTGCATGATAACTTGTAATACCACTAAATCCACGTTCACAACCAGTGAAACTATTTGTAGTGATTCCAGTGTAAGTGATTATCTCATCATCAATCTTTAATAAACCATATTGATTTGGAAATCCTTTTGTACTATTAACGAAAATTGTTTTATCATCTATTGTGGTGATATCAGTTAAATTTGTGGAATTTTCAATTACATTTGGAGTTAAATTATCCAAATTTAAATATTGATCTAAATTATCTACAAGATCGACTGGAGCACTCTGATGTTCCTGTGAAATATAATATTGGTTTAAAAAATCAACAGTCAATGGACTTTCATCCAAAATAAATTGTGGAAGTTGATTTGATAAAATATCCTGTATTTTTACCCTTGTATTAATACCAGTACCAATCATATTATATTCGTTTTAAGTTTCCGTTTGAATAACTAGATGTGTAAAAATCTCTGGCAAATTGTACACCAGAGACATCATCACCTGATGCTATGACATCTCTAACCATATTTATGGAACTATCTGCAACACTAAAAGATACGTATAAATCCTTTAGTCCAACAACATCATTTGATTCTGGAAAAGCTTGAATCTCAATAATATTATCACGTTTTTCTGTTGACACAATATTAACTGTGTTTAGTATTATCTCACCTTTTATATAATCTACAATACCTGCCGAAGATTTAACAACAGTAAATACATCTGTATTTCCTGAGGTATTTTCTTTAACAATAGAGATAACACCAGTTCTCATATCACTATTAGGGACATCAGTTAAATACACCTTCGAACTCACACCACTTATGAAAAATCCGGTTGATTTAATATTAAATCCTGAAGTATTAACATGGAATTGATTTCCAAAACACAATTCATATTGTGCAAATTGATTTAATGTAGCTTGTAAATCTCTTCTTACAACCACCTTTGTGATATTAGATGTGATTGATGTATCTGTCTTATCAATTACTTGTAAAATTTTACTATATTTAAATCTTCCACCAAATTTATTTAATTCAATGGAGTTTGAGTATGCATTTAAATTATTAATTACGGCAGTTTTTAAAGTAGATGAACTTGAGACTAAAGAATTATTGTAATAAACTGATGAAATTATTTCAACATATAAAACTTTTAAATCTATAATTTTTTGATTAATACCAGAAACTGAATATGTTTTTAATTTAGATAATATTAATTGTTTTGAAAAATCGGATACAAAACTTCCATTTTTTGGTTTTATGCTTATGTTTATTGTTCCAAATTCTGGTGGATCAAGTTCCTCACCTCCAATCACCGCCACAGACTCTGTATTGGGATATATTTTTTTTATTAATGATTCATAGTCTCTTGCAGTTACTGCACGATTCTGAGAGGAATATGCATATGGTGAATAGTATTTTATAGAGCTTAAAGGTTCTATTTCTGATCCGTTTATTGAGGATTGATTAGTTGTTATAATAACTGATGATTCTGGGGTGATAGTTCCACCATTTTGATTTACAAGAGTTCCGGAAAAAGTAAAATTAGATACACCATTCCCATCTTCTCCATCTGTAATTAAATATCTTACTGTTATTGTATCACCATCTTCCTGATTTGAACCCGTAGAGTTACCTAATTTTCTTCCAAAAATACCATCACCGAAAATTAGTTCATACCTTTCGTCTTGTACTTCTCTTATAAAATATATTCTTGATAATGATGTAACGTCATTTAATTCTGTTGCTAAATTATATTTTATTCCGTCCCCACTATCTCCATTTTTCTTAATTGTTACTCTAATTGTTGAAGAATCTATATTTTGATTATCTAATATAAATCTTTGATCTAATGATCCATCATATGAAAATATTTGTGATAAGTAAACACCTTGATAGACATTAACATTATTAAATGATGCAATATTACCATTAACTATTGCTGTTATGCTATCAACAGTTGAAAATGTAAAAGATGATTCATTTAATGCTCCTGTACATACAAGACCTGGTTCTAGAGTGACAGTCGTTGTATTATCTGGAACTCTAACATCAAAACTGATTTGAGATAATGCAGCAGTTTTTGATCTTGGTGTGTATCCTATATTACTAGCCAATGAAACAACGTTCTCTCTTAAAGTTGCAGAATCGAGAAAGGATTCATTCACTATCATGTTAGCATTAAATGCTGTAACATAAGTATTATATGCAAGTGTATCAATAAGAACTGAAAAATTAGATCCATCAAAATCAAATCCAGAAAAATTTGAATTGGATCTTAAATAATCTTTAATTTGTGTCTTAATTTGCTCAAAATCAAGATTTGCGTAATTATTATAAGGCATTTTATCGAGTTGCCTCTAGTATGAAAGTGTATTCTTGTGTTGGAAATTCTTGACCCACAATATCAAATATAATAGTTACTTCAAAATTATTATCATCAGGTCTTGGATCTACTTCAACTACCACATTTTCGACTCTTGGTTCAAAATTACGTATGGAAGTTAAAATTTGATCTTCAATAACTGTTGCTGTACCAAAATCTACAAAATCAAATAAACTTTGATAGACATCAGATCCAAAAATGGGGTTGAAAAATTTCTCAGTTGGTATTGTTTGCACTATGTTACGCACAGATCTTCGCACTGCATTTTCATTTTTTAAAATAGGAAGATCTTTCGTCACCGGATGTGGTTTAAAAGACAAACTAATGTCTTTATAGGATCTGAATATCCTTGTTACTGGCATTTAACATAGTTTTTTTATTATTTATATCGATTTTTTTCAAAAAATTTAACGACTAATTGATTTTATCGTATATTCGTCTGTATTAAAGTACCAAATCAAGTCATTTGCAATATTCATGGGATAAGAGTTGCCACATGTGAAGATATCAACCGCTGCGGTTCCGTTTTCTGGCCATGTATGGCAAGAAAAATGACTTTCTGCCAAAGAAATGAGCACTGTAACACCTTGAATTGGAAAAGAATGACTAAAAACGTTCAAAATTTCCATTTTTTCATTCTGAACGGATGAAATCATGTAATTTTCCAAATTTTTACGATGATTTAGGAGATCAAACGATACATCATAAAAATTTACAAGTAAATGAGTGCCCATTTCGGTCATTTATCCTAATTCTGGTTCAATATTCAGTTCGACAGTACCTGTTGCCGTATTTCCTACTCCAATATTTGTATCAACTGCTCTTTCTTTTGCTGTTTTCCAGAAATAATTCTCTTCTG
>TARA_B100000963_G_scaffold358750_1_pt1 | contig 29576 bp, 23 predicted proteins | sample TARA_B100000963 | Tara Oceans TARA_B100000963 (sample SAMEA2622097) | marine metagenome | biome: marine biome (ENVO:00000447); feature: surface water layer (ENVO:00002042); material: "saline water (ENVO:00002010), including plankton (ENVO:xxxxxxxx)" | depth 5 m | reverse complement strand
CCTAAGCAGAACCTGACAAACCTCTAATTTGGAATCCCTGTAAAAAGGATGTCTCTTAACCTCCGCAGAACTTGGATGCGGATCATCCATTTTGCCCCAAAGAAAAAGCGCTGGATCTTTTTCTTTTACCAACCAAATCACATTCAGTGTGGTAGACGGTGAATCCGTCCAGGTAAAAAGAGCTTCCTCAATACCCTTTGCTCCCTTCAAGGAAAAAGAGTGCATGAGAGATGTAAATGAAAGAAGGATGGGCAAGGGTAATTTCATAAATTTTATTGGATATTCACAGATTGGGAGTCATTCCTTACACCATATTTAAGCGAAGTTAACGGATGAGTAAATTTATTCTCCAAGCAATAAGCTTCGGTCGGACTCTCTGCCATAGCCCGACACCTTTAGCTCGTCCCGATAAACACCAATGATGGAGTAGGCGTTGTTTTCCGTTTCCACCATTCCTTTTAGGGTAAGGAAATGAATGCCATTCTTTTTGCCGTATCCACCCTTGTGATTGTGACCGTTGAGGTATGCTTTCACACAGGAAAACTCCTCCAGCAATGCAATGACTTCCTTCGCATTCCATAAATTGTGGGGGTCTGCGGGATAAACCGGGAAATGACAAAACAAGATAACCTTCTCCCTTTTTTCTTCCGCTTTCCGCAGAACGTGCCGTAGCCAGCTTAACTGCTTTTCTCCCACAGCTCCATTCCACTTGGGAGAACTAATCTTATTCTCCTCGTAATATCTCTCTGCCTCATGATATTGCGGACTATTGGGGGGATAGGCATGAAAACTGACGTCATTCCCATCAAGAACTACAAATCGCCATTCCTTTACGGAAAAATCGTAGTATTTTGATTTCATTCCCATACGCTTGGGCACTTCAAGCTTCCATTTGTCCGCGACGTCAAAGTCATGATTTCCAAGAGCGTGATAAGACGGCATTCGTAAGGATTGATAAATGGGTAACACCGTATCAAAACTGGAGTAATCACGATCTATGAAATCACCAAGGTGGACAACAAATTCGAGATCGCGCTTATTCAATTCGGCGACACATTCTCTAAGCTTTCCGGCAGAGGCGGAATAATGCCTGGAGCGACGATTGGGCCCAGAACAAAACTGACAATCGGCAATCGCGCCAAACGAGAATTTATACTCGGTGACGTTAGCTTTTTGCTCAAGCCATGGGCTTACCTTTTCAAACCATGCATCGGCATGGGCCTTCAATCCCGGACCGCTAAAATGAACACCCTGTCCGTCCTGGGCTCGCAGTTCACCTTTTAAGCGATCCGTATCCGGGCCCTCAAGGGATACTCCATTTTTCCAAATACTTGCCTGCGCTTCACGAATGTTTGGATCCGATTCGTCACCTGGAACATGGTATGTGGCTTGTGCCACAAACCATGGCGCGTCCCATTCCAGATCTATTCTGGTCTTTGAAATTAATTGGGTAAGATACTTTTCATATAGACGACCTGAAAGGGTGCGTGTCGGATCTTTTTGATTGGCATCACTTTCTCCCTGATGCCAAAGCACGGCACGGAAACCATTCTTTCCGAATGCTTTCATACGCTGAACAAATCCGGGATATATCATTCCCAAACTTTCCCACTCTCCATCTTTTATTTTTCGAACCTTATTTTCAACGGTTGGTGGATTGGGAAACCTTGAGCCATGAGGCAACCATTCACGTACGCTTGTTCCACCCTGCCCGTAGGCGATGATTCCAACTGGCAGGTTAAATGCCCTACTCAAAGCATCCCCGAGCAAAGGCATGATACTTCCACCTCTTCCACCAGCCCCCGGTTGAGGGTCCTTCGCCAGTTGCCACTTCTTATTGTCGAAATCAAAAGCGGAAACCAATCCCGTCTGAGTCGATTGTTTCACCTCCCCGTAATTTCCGGAATTTGATTGCCCTGCCACCACAAAGATTTCTCCGACACCAAATCGGACCGCTCTCGAAGGAATGGCGGGGTTTCCCTCCTCTCTTAGATGAAGCCTGTGCCAACCACCATCGGGCACTTGGATACGACTTCTAAAAAGATCCTTCTCCCACTCTCCCCTTAGCAATTGCCAAATGCCCGGTTTTCCGTTTTGGTCCAATCGATATTCCATTGTCCTGTGGACCAAGGATTCCGGGGTCGCGGCAACCTTCACTTCGACCCATGTTGGATCACCCTCCTGCCTTTGAACAACTTGGTACTCAATCGGAGAAAGCACATCATAGGAACTCTCGGCGCTTTCGACCTGCATACATCGAGTGAATACGCCTAAGAAGAGTACCAACGGTAGTAAGTTCATGAAATTTGGGAATGGAATCGGCAAAACCTATGGACGCGCTCTGGGCAGACCGAATGGACGCCCTCGACCATTTGGACCGCCTCGCAACCTGAGGGGTTCGGCTTTGAAGAACCTCGGGATCACCGGCCAGTTTTCGGTTAGGAAATAGGCATAAATGCCATCGGGGTATTCTTTGGTAACGGTAAAGCGACCATTGCATTTATCCAAATCCCCAGAACCTTCCACATATTCGTAATCCTTGCTGAAAGTACCATCGAACCTACCTCCCGGAGGATCGGGTCGTTTTCCTTTCTTCAATTGAAAACTACTTGCCATCTTTTTGATCCCCCCTTTGGGGTTCTTTGGGTTTTTATACCCGTACAAGGCATAGATCGGGAATCCGTCCATGGCATAACCAATCAGGGGTGAATGCTTCTTTGATTTGACGCCCAACTTTTTCAAAAAACCCGTGGGTAGACCGTGATAGTGATAGGATCCATTAGGCTGCACATGGCCATGGTTGGCATCCAACCCCAACAACACCGATCCACTCAGAGCCTCATAGTTCCAATCAGCATGTCGGTCACCCATGTAAAATTCCGCTGTGCCCGGATCGAAAAGAACACCGTTAAGGGCAATCCCAAAGGGGATATTGGGTGGCCCGCGCCCCGTGTCATTATGTAGAGGAATCGGTTCCCTTGCAGGCTTCGGGTTGAGAGGTAAGGAAAATTCATAGGGTTGTTCCCTGACTTCATTGGGGTTGTACCTGCTTGGGAATCGTCCAACCTTATGTTCGGGAATTCCATTCGCGTCCACCTTTCTTTCATTCTTTATCGCCTTGAATTTTTTGACCTGCTTGAAGAGAAGCTCATCTACTGCGGGAATCGTTTTCAATTCCGCCCTTTCGGTGATCGTATGCTTGCGAAGCGGAGGACGTCCGCCTGGGTTCCTCTGTTGCGCATCGCTTGGGCAAAGGATGATCAAAAGCCAAACTGGGATAAGCTTAGGCATGACGAAGTTTTGAATCGTCCATGTTGGGAGTGAGTTCGGAGCGGAATTCCGCTTCCTGAAAGAATGAAAGGTGAAAAGTTTCAAAAACTAAGGATTCTACAATTGGGTAACGCTTTCTTGAGAGCGCCTACGCCTTTGTCTGTGATTAGGATTTTCTTGCGGAGCAGTTCGTATCTGGCTTGATTGATTGTTTCGGGCATACTGGATCGCTCGATTTTTTTGATTTCCTCCTCGAGCGTATTGTTCAGCGTCAGGCTCTTCAAATTCATTCCCTGGCTTAAGGCGATCAGACCATGATCCGTAATCTGGGTATTTCTCAAATTCAATTGACTAAGAGAAATCATCCGGGAAAGATAATTTACTCCGAAATCAGTGATTCGGTTGTTGCTTATTTCCAAATCCCTTAACAATCGTAGTTTGGCAATGCTTTCCAATCCATCATCTTCAATGGAAGTAAAATTGACGAACAGCCTCTTTAACAGAGGAAGCCTTTCCAAGTGGGTAATGCCTTGATCCGTGATTGGCAAACCGCTCAAAAACAGATTGGACAAGTTCGTCAAATTGGACAAATGAACCAACCCTTCGTCGGTAATTTGAGTGTAGCTCAGATTCAGGGAAGTCAGATTTTCCAAACTGGACAAGGCCTTTGCGCCCGAGTTTCCAATCGAGGAATTTCTAATGCTGAGAGTTCTCAACAAAGGTAAATCCTTTAAATTTTCAAAGCCTTTGTCAGTGACTCGAATCCCGCTCACCGCAAGCCGTTGCAAACTTGTAAGTTTGCACACTTCCCGGAAGCCAAGATCGCCAATTTGGGTTTCATCGAGACTCAGAAAACGGAGCTCGCTTAACTTGTGTAAATTGGCAAGTCCACGGTCGGTGATTTTCGTTCTGCTGAGATCCAGCTTGTTCAGTCGTCCGCATCCTTTGAGGATCGCTTCCAACTCCTCGTCTTCGAGTAAGCTATCACTAAGGTTAAGCTCGCGGAGCTTTTCCAATTTGGAAAGGCAGGCTAAGCTTCGGCTATCGAAAGTATTCGAGGAAAGCCACAAAGCTCTTAGCTTTTCCAGTTTAGCGAGCTCTTTTATCCCTTTTTCACTAAGGCTGGTTTGACGGTGCAAAACCAACTTTTGAAGAGATTTGAGTTCGGATAACGTTCGTATGCCTTGGTCCGATACTTGAGTATACATGAAAGACAGCGATCTCAGCGAATCCAACTTGCATATGATGGCCAATTGATCGTCATTGATCTCAGCCAAGTCGAGGTTCAGGTGCTCGATCCCCTCCAATTGCTCCACGGTCCAATCCTTGAATCGCGATTCGTTCGCCGCTTTGAGGATACCGAGAATCCTCTCCCTTTCCTCTGGACCGGCGGCCAAAGCGCTTGAACTTACCTTTGGATAAACCCACGCGAGCAGCAGCAAGCTGATCGTTAAAGATGTACGGGGTACCAACACGACTTAAATTCTAGTGAGTTCGCAAAGGCGGGCGAGAAATAAATTCGTCATAAAGAACTGGCCCAAGGATGAGGGTAAGCTCAGGGCTCTAGCCCAAATTCCTCAAGTTCAATCTTCTGAAAGACCAAGTCCGCGCGAGAGGACTCGTAAAGGATTCCCAGGGTGTCGTCATCAACCATTGCCATTGAACTGTACGCTCCCCCCTTGACGTCCAAAAGAATGGAGCGTTCGGTTGGCCAGGTTCTACCATCATCCAAGCTAACCCGAACCGTCATCATTTCTCTACGCCGCTTGCTGTTTGGGTTGGAGAAAAAAAGGACTTTTTCACCATTGCTCAGGGTATGGCTGAGTAAGCTCGCCATACAAACGGGTTCCGGCAAAGCCCCATGGTTCGTAGAATGAATAATCCAAGTCTTGCCAAAGTCATGGGTCACGCTAACGGCTCGTCCATTGGTGTTGCTCTTGTCCGATCTATTCCGGTTGTCGCGCATGTTGAGCATAAGAGAACCATCGCCAAGCTCCGCGACCGCAGATTCCGTCGTGTTTGCCCGAGCTTTTTCGGAAACGGTCCATGTTTCGCCTTGGTCTGCACTCCAAGTAAGGTTCGAGAAAGGGTACCCCTTTTCGTCTCTCCCTTGGCTCGGAATCACCAACATCCCCTTAGAAGTCGTGATGCCATTACCGGGGGCAGGAGCAAAAAGATACCATTTCGGATCCTTCAATCGCTTGGTCCAATTTTCGGGTTTGCTCCAGGTTTTACCATCATCCTTGGAACGAACCATCATAAATTGAGACGATTTCTGAAGCGAGTGCCCGGGACCGCTCCCATCGCCACGCCATTGATGGGTTCCGGGACGCCCGTGAGACCAAAGCGCGGAAACAAGGATTTCTCCGTTCTTGGCGTTTACCAGAATATTCGGGTCCGAGCATCCATTCTGCGATTGAGGTAAGCCTCCATACTCTCCCATGTCCATAATCGGGCGGGGTTTTGCCCAAGTCTCTCCCCCGTCAACGGAGCGAGAAAGACCAATGTCCATATGACCCTGCAAGTCTCGACGGCTTTCGTAGCGCATGTCATACACTGCTAGTAGGGTTCCTTGCTTCGTTTTGGCCAAACCGGGAATGCGGAAGGTATGGCAACCAAACTCACCTTGCTTGTGTATGACGACGAACTTGCGATCGTCCGCTGCGATAGGCAAGGTGAGAAGTTGATGGATGAGCAGAACGGTGAAAAGTCTCATTCCCGTAATTCGAAAGCCCTTGGAAAGCCATGACAACGAAAAAGGGTGGAATCAAAATAAACCCACACCCACTCCGCATTCCTCTCTGAAAATTTCTTGTCTTAATCCGATTGATTTTTGATATTTGGTATTTAGTTTATATTTCAAATGGATTCGGAAGATAAAAAGTACAACGTGCCCGGATTGGATAGGGCTTTATCCATCATAGAATTACTCAATTCCAACCCCTTGGGCTTATCCGTAAACCTAATCGCAAACCGATTGAATTATCCGCTTAATAGTGTCTACCGTATCATGACCACTCTTGAGCGACGAAAATACGTAAGTAAACAATCCGGAGAATCCGTATTCGTTCTGTCTGAAAAACTCCTTAAACTCGCCACTCCGGTAGCAGGTGAACCCGCATTCATCGAAACGGCCCTACCCAAAATGCGTTCCCTCAGAGACTCCTCCCAAGAAACCGTCCTTGCGGGAGTTCTGGTGGGGGAAGAGGGAGTGGTCCTTGAACAGGTCGAAGGGTTGCACTCTTTCAGCTTTCGGGTAGATCCCGGCTTGCGCTTTCCTTTGCATACCGCCGCTCCGGGTAAGATTTTTCTCTCTCAATTGGAACCGAAGCGGCGAACCTCAATGATCGGCAAACTCAAGCTTACCAAGTTCACTTCCAAGACAATCATTTCCAAGGAAGGCTTGGAAGAGGAAATACAAAAGGTCTTGGACCTCGGATATGCCATCGACTACGAAGAGGAAATCAAGGGACAAGCGTGCATTGGAGCACCGGTTTTCGGCCGAAATGCAAAATTGGCAGGTTCCATCTGGCTGGTGGCGCCCACCAGTCGATTACCCAAGAAGAAAGTGCCCGATGTGGCTTCGATGGTGATGAAAAGCGCAGATGAAATCTCGCTGGCTCTGGGAAACCAATTCCTTAGAGTTGCCTAGGAACGTTGTCTGTTCGTAATCCAAGTATAGAATTGTTTTTGTGAAGGGCTCTACCATCCAAACCTTGACTCTTGTTTTTTTCGCGGCGGGACTTGGTGCTAAAGCGGTTTCGGAAGATCCTGTCTCCTTTTGGAAAAAAGAGGTCAAACCTCTTTTGGAAAACAATTGCTGGAAATGTCATGGAGCCGATAAGGTTCGGGCGGAATTGGTTCTAACAACGCGGAGTGGTGTAATCGATGGCGGAGAAATCGGGCCTGCCGTTGATCTTGAAAATCCAGCGAATAGTCTGATTTTGAAGATGGTTTCCTACAAGGATGAGGATCACCAGATGCCCCCCATCGGAAAATTGTCCCAAGACAAAATCGACGCCTTGGCGAAGTGGATCGAATTGGGCCTTCCCTTCCCCAAGGAAGATGAGATTGAACCTAAGAATTCCCATATTCACGCCAGCACCACTAAGGTTAATGAAATAACAAAATCTCATTGGGCATTTAAGAAACCCACACACCCAAAGATTCCGGATTTACCCAACCATGCCAGTCCGATCGACCGCTTCATTCACGCCCGGCTTGCCGAAGAAAACCTGCCCGCGAATGGTCCTGCCGAAGATCATACGCTCATTCGGAGGGTGTATTATGATTTGATCGGACTACCCCCTCCTCCTGAAGAAGTCGACGCCTACGTGTCCGATAAGCAATCGGACAAATTCAGCAAACTGGTGGAGCGCCTCCTCTCGTCCCCCCACTATGGCGAAAAATGGGGAAGGCACTGGCTTGACTTGGTACGGTATGCCGAAACCAATGGATATGAAAGGGACGGAAACAAGCCGCAGGCATGGCGCTACCGGGACTACGTCATTAATTCATTCAACCAAAACAAACCCTACGATCAATTCATATTGGAGCAACTTGCCGGGGATGAGATCGAAAACCCAAGCGCTGCAGCAATCACCGCAACCGGATTTCACCGACTGGGCATATGGGACGATGAACCCGCCGACCGGGTACTTGCCCGATATGATTACCTGGATGATATAATACGGACCACCACTGAAGTCTTTCTCGGAATGACGGTTGGTTGCGCCCGATGTCACGACCATAAGATCGATCCTATTCCGACTAAAGATTACTACTCTATGCTTTCGTTTTTTGCCAATATCACACCGCATGGCAAACGGGAAGAAAATCTAGTGGAAGTCAAAGATTCCATTGGGAATATCACTTACCAGAATGAAATCGAGGTATGGAACAGGCAAAGAAATCATTTGCAAAGACACATCGTTGATTTTGAAGAAAAATTTCTCGCCAAATATGATAATGATTCATCAATCCCCAAGTCAGAAAAGGTCAGGTCCAAACCAGTCATCCTTCTTCCAGATGCCCGAACCAAAAAAAACCAATGGAATTATCTGGAAAGGAAACCTAAACCGGACTGGATCGAGGTCGGTTTCGATGACAAGGATTGGAAGATCGGATTTGGAGGCTTTGGATCAAATGGTTCGCTTGTTGGCACCAAATGGGGAACATCCGACATATGGCTGAGGACCACCTTCCGCCTCGCGGCAGTTCCCAAAACCTTACGCATGAATCTTCGTCATGATGAAGACGTTGAAGTGTATTTGAATGGTAAGCTCGTTTTCCAAAATACTGGTCATATTTCCAAATACCAAACCCATGACATTACCCGAGAGAGTGCCGAAGTCCTCCAAACGGGCAAGAATGTCGTGGCCGTTCACTGCCGTCAAACTGTAGGCGGACAATTTATCGATCTTGGGCTTGAGTGTTATGAGGAAGCGGTTGATCTTGCCGGATTGATTCGCAAACACGCCACCAAGTTGATGGGTGACGGTCCTCACAAGCAATACAAATCCAGAATTCGGGAACTTGAGAGGCATTTGCCAACAAAGCCCAAGTCTGATTATTACAAAGCCCTCTCGGTCTCGGAGAAGGGCGAACAGGTGACCAAAATCCTTCGCCGGGGAAATCCTGCTCTTGAAGGAGAGGAAGTTTTCCCAGCTTTCCCAGCTGTACTCAGTCCCCCCGAGCCAATCATTCGAAAACTTGCAAAATCATCGGGGAGAAGAACGGCCCTGGCCAAATGGATTGGATCCAAAGACAATCCATTATCCGCCCGGGTGATGGTAAACCGTATCTGGCAATATCATTTTGGAAGAGGGATTGTCCGCTCCTCAAGTGATTTTGGATATCAGGGAGACTTGCCTACGCACCCCCAACTTCTTGATTGGCTAGCCATTCGATTCATGGAGTCCAATTGGAATATTAAAGAGATGCATAGATTGATTATGGAGTCAGACGCTTACAAGAGATCCTCCAAACCCAACGATCTTGCCCTCGCGCGCGATCCATTAAATCAGACACTCTGGCGGTATGACATGCGAAGATTGACTTCGGAGGAGCTTCGGGACTCAGTTTTGAATGCATGTGGTACCATAAACCTAGAAATGGGAGGTAAAAGTGTGACCCCGCCCGTACCCGACATTATCCTTGCAGGTTCTTCGGTGAAAGGGAAAGGTTGGGGGCCCTGCACCCCCGAAGAGGCAAACCGTAGAAGTGTTTACGTCAAGGTTATGCGCTCCATGCAAATGCCCCTGCTCATCAACCATGACATGGCCGATACGGATTCGACCTGCCCGGTAAGGTTCAATACGACCGTACCTACGCAGGCACTCAACATGCTCAATGGAAAGTTTATGAATGACTCAGCCAAGTCATTTGCGAATCGTCTGAGAAAGGAAGCCGGAAAGGAACCTGTTCAGCAGGTTGAGCACGCGCTTAAACTTGTTTTTTCCCGAAGCCCAAAATCAGATGAAATTGATGCCGGCGTTGAGATGATAAAAGATATGAAGAATAAATTTAATCTTTCGGAAGAAGAAGCGCTGGACCGCTTCGCTCTGCTAGCTTTAAACCTGAATGAATTTGTATACCTCGACTGATTATGAACGAAAAACCACAAAACACCTTTTGCAATCGTACCCAACGAAGAGAATTCCTGAAGGACATCGGTGGCGGGTTTGCCTCGCTCGGGTTGACCGGAATGCTCGCACAGGACGGATTCTTTTCCAGTAAGGCGATGGCTAAAGGCAACGGATTCGTAAATCCTTTGGCCCCCAAAAACTCAGCATTCCCCGGCAAAGCGAAATCCGTGATCTTCCTGTTCATGTACGGCGGGCCCAGCCAAGTGGATACCTTTGACTACAAGCCGGATCTTTATCCCTTGGACGGTAGAACCATTAAAGTGAATACCTTTGGGAGAGGAGGAAAACGGAACGAAAGCAGAGTGGTTGGTCCAAAGTGGAAATTCCGACCCTATGGGCAGTGTGGAAAATACGTTTCCGATCTTTTTCCCCACATTGGCTCATGCGTGGACGACATTGCCTTTCTGCACTCCATGAAAGCGGAGTCTCCCATCCATGGATCGGCGATGCTGATGATGAATGCCGGAAACCTTCTTTCCGGCCACCCTTCTCTCGGTTCATGGGTGAATTATGGCTTGGGCAGCGTGAACGAAAACCTTCCCGGTTACGTTGTCATGCTCGACAAAACGGGCGGGCCGATTAGCGGAGCCAAAAACTGGTCTAGTGGCTTTATGCCCGCCAGTTATCAGGGAACCGTGCTGCGCTCTCAAGGCTCTCCCATTCTTGATCTGGAAAATGCCCATGGAATTCCCCGCTCACAGCAGCGTACCATGTTGGATCACCTGAGGACCATCAATGAAGGTCACCTCTCCGAGCGCTACGATAACACAAATTTGGCCGCACGGGTCGCTTCGTATGAGTTAGCCTACAAGATGCAAGCTTCTGCCCCCGAAGCTGTGGATATAGAACAAGAACCCGGTTACGTCAAAGACTTGTACGGAATGGACGGGAGCAATACCGAAGACTTTGGGCGAAAATGCCTCCTCGCCAGAAGATTGGTCGAACGGGGTGTTCGCTTTATTCAGATTTACTCGGGCGGACATCACAATGACAACAATTGGGATGCCCATGGTGATTTAGTCAAAAACCACTCATACCATGCCGGAAACACGGATAAGCCCATTGCCGGCCTGCTCAAGGACTTAAAGCAAAGAGGACTTCTTGATGAAACTCTAGTCGTTTGGGGAGGTGAGTTCGGTCGTCAACCCACCGCCGAATATGCCTATGGTACGGGTAGAGATCACAACTCCTACGGGTTCACCATGTGGATGGCGGGAGGTGGCATCAAGGGTGGAGTCAGCGTGGGAGAAACCGATGAATTGGGTAGTCAAGCCGTGACCGACCGTTTTCACGTACGCCGCCTTCATGCGACTATTTTGAACCAGCTTGGACTTGATCCCAATAACCTTTCCTATTTCCACGGTGGCTTGGACAAGAGTTTGGTTGGGGTGGAGGGAGCGGACCCCATCCATCAAATCATCGCCTAAGATTCCTCTGATCCATTCATGGGATTGGGCGCCTTTATGAAAAGAGGAACGTAGGTCACCATGCAAGCTGCGGAAATGGCTAGGACCAAGTCCTGATAATAAGGCATTAAAATGACACCAATGAACGTAGCCACCTCGGCGGCGGCGAGCCCAAATAGAAAAAAAGGCAAAGGGTTTTCCTGTTTGGGTAGAAACAAGACTCGGGATACCAAACTTCCAATGAGAAGGACCGAGACCAGAATCACAAAGCCACTGTTCACGGCTTCCTTTTCAGGCATTTCAGCACCGTAGGCGACCCGGTAAAAAACGATAAAGGAAAGCAGACCTATCCATATTATCCACAAAATGGGCTTAGTTGCATTCATTGGGTGAAGGTAAGGTTTTCGCAATCTTCATTCAAATGAAAAATGAGGCTTCCCCAAAAATTGGATTCAAAAACACGCCATCGATGCTTCATTGCAATAAGTGGATTTTAAGGATAACCTTATGGAATCTGAAACTAAATAAGCCACTTTTAATAGATCATTCCTTTGAAGATTGGGATTGGGAAGGAGTTCCAAATTTTAGAATGGAACAAGTCAGGGGTTGGATTTTCGAAAAGGGTCAACTGGATTGGGGCAAGATGTCCAATCTACCCAAATCCTTGAAGGAAAAATTAACCGAAAGATATGATCTGGTTCCGATGAAAATCATGAAGGTCCAAGGTTCGAAGGATACGACTCAGAAGTTTTTGTGGCGCTTGAGAGATCAACAGCTCATCGAAAGCGTATTAATCCGGGCAAATCAAGACGCCTTGGGTAACCGTTCATCCCGCTTGACGCTTTGCGTATCGACTCAAGTGGGATGCGCTCTTGGATGTAAATTTTGCGCCAGTGGTCTGGACGGGTTGAAGAGAAACCTCACTACGGGGGAAATCGTTGGTCAAATTCTACTCGCGCGGAAAGAGGCCGGTAAAAGAATCGACAATCTGGTTTTCATGGGTATGGGAGAGCCACTTGCAAACCTGCGGGCCTTACTTCCGGCCCTCGACCAAATTCTATCTCCTCGAGGATTGGGGATTGGCGCGCGACATCTGACCCTCTCGACAAGTGGTTTGGTTCCCAAGATTCTGGAACTTGCAAAATATCCCGCCCAAATCAGGCTGGCCATATCTCTGCATGGCAGTGACAACGAGACTCGGCGTAAAATCATGCCCATCAATGATCGATATCCCATTGAGGAACTTTTCAAAGCTTGCGAAAAATTTATCGAAAAACGAAGGAAAATGATAACCTTGGAGTACATTCTCATCGAAAACCTGAACGATGATTTGCAACAGGCCGAATTGCTTGCCACTCACGCTCGCAGGTTAAACGCCAAAATTAACCTCATACCCTACAACCAAGTCGATGGGCTGGAATGGCGCAGACCCACCCTTCCGCAAATCCGGGCCTTTCAAAAAAAGGTGGAACAGGGGAAAGCCCCGAAAGTCACTCTCCGCATGGAAAAAGGGCATGACATCGAAGCGGCTTGCGGGCAACTTAGGCTGCAGGAGTCGTCAAATCTGAGCTGAAAAGGAGCTGGGCTTCTTCGGACTAGAAGGATCGACTCCCTTTACTTGCTCTTTTTGAATAAGGAACGGAAACCCGATTTCTCGTCAGCCTTTTCTTCCACGGCTTGGCCGGCTTCGGTTTTCTTTTCTTTGCTTTTCGCCTCGATCGCCTTGGCCTCCTCTTCAGTCACCCACATGTGAACGTGGGCCTTCTCCACCGTGAGAACATAGTTTCGATTAAGAGAAAATCCATATGTCTTGAACATAAGATCGTTATTCTCGTTTAGCTTTTTCTGCAGGGAATCAAGCTGCTTTTTCAAGACATCGTGTTCGTCTTTGTCCTGAGTGGATTGCATTTTACTGAGAATTTGCACCGCAAGCGCCCGTTGTTGCTGGACAAGCTGAACGTTTTTCTGGAACTCCTTGTTTGCCTCAATCGTATTCAGGCTAGCCACCCTGACCAATTTGAGATTTTGCTTGGGGGATTCCTGACCCTGCAATGCCAGCGTGAGTTGGCAGACGACTGCCACGAGAATTAAGAGTGATCGAAAGGTTTTCATGACTCTTTGATAACAAATTAAGTGGGCCCGAGCAATCTCTCTTTGGGTACTAGGGTAAAATCTTCAATTCGATTTTACGCAAGGCAGCAGAAGTGGCAAAGGTGCAAAGACCCAAGGGAACGGACATTTCAATTTCTCCCGGACGCATGCTGATGACTCGGCCCTCGACTTCGCAATCGATCACCTCTTCCTCGTCGATCCAAACCGTAAATTCACTTTCCGTTACCCGAAGGCGAACGTCATACCACTTTTGGTCCTCGAAAATGAATGCGTCTCCAGTCTCATTTTCCGATGCATCGAAGTCATCGATGCTGGAAATACCGATCAGGGAACCTCCCCAGCCTCCAAGAATAAGCGTGGCATGAGAATCCTTGTACGGAAAAGTAAGTCCGCAAAAGAAATCACTACCCATTGTCCGTTTTGCTTGTAAGCTAATTTCATAATCTTGCGTGGGAAGAGGCTTACCCCGCCAATGGACACCGGAAAGCTCGGCTCCCATCTCGAGAATCAAACTACCATTTTCATCAATTGAGATTTCACCTTTCCCTGCAAAATCAGTGGCTTTCCAATCATCCAAGCTCGATCCATCGAAAAGAACAATGGTCTTGGAAGAGGCTCTCTCATCAAGTTGCACGCGGAGATGTTGGCAACCACCGATGAGAAAAACGTATAGAAGAATTGATGCGCGAAGGAAAAAAATTTTCATAAGCGAGAGTATCCATTCAAAACGATCCCATGACAACCGATTTAACTGCATGGACAATACTTTTGCCTGAGTAATCAGCGATGGGTCCTACCTGAGGTTTGCGTAACTTCTACCGAATGCAAAGATCAGACCTTTGGCTTTTCGATCACTTCGATCTCATAGCCTTCCGGGGCATCGACGAATGCGAATGTGGAACCGGATGAACTTTGGGTCGGCCCATCACTGAATTCGTAACCGACCTCGGTCAAATGCTTGGCAAATTCGTCCATACTCTCGACCTCAAAGGCAAGGTGCATCAAATCTTCCTGCACCTGAACGGATCCCGAATCCGGAAAAAAAGTGATTTCAATTTCCTCTTCACTGTTGGGCACGGAAAGAAAAACCAGTTTCGAACCACGAGGAGATTGGTGCTCGCGGGTAACTTTCAATCCAAAGACCTTTTGATAGAAGGCAACGGTTGCCTGCAAGTCGTTCACACGCATTCTGGTGTGAAGGAACTTTTTTACAATGTCAGGCATCGGAAAAAACGGTCTGGCAAACTAAAACCTACTGGAAGGTAAAGGTTACTTTGTTCACTCCGGCAGAGGAACAAGCGTTGAGCACGCTTATCGAAGATTGATGTTCGGCGATCCCTGAGGATTCGATCTCAACCTTGAGTTCAGCCTCCTCCTTCGATCGGGCGCCGCTGCTGATCAGCTGATCTCGCATACCCTTTTGGGTTTTCAAGTTCGCAACCAAATCAGGCATGGTCAAATCAAAGCCATCTTCAATTTCCGAACCATTCAAGTACACTTCACCCTCATCTCCGACACGGACCTTGAGCATTTCCATTGGCTTTGCGTCACTGTTCTGAGGTTTCCCGGGCAATTGGATCGAAAGTTCGGCTTCCGGTTGCTTGAGCATGGTGGTGACCATAAAATAAATCAAAAGCAGAAAAGTAACGTCAATCATAGGAGTAAGATCAACTTCATCGACGTCGTCCAGAATTCTTTTAAAGGTATCCATGATTCACTCCTTCTATCCGGCAACCTGCCAAGTTCCGAAAATAATATCGGCTTGGCCGGCGTTTCCTATCTCCTTCATTACGTCTTGTACAACCGCATGGGTGACTTTGGGATGAACCCGAAGAAAAACTTTCCACTCGGGGTTTTTTTTCACTACCCAACTCACCTGAGTGATGTCAATTTCGGTCATTCCCCAATAGAACTTCTGACCTTCGGGAGTATCGTCTATGCTGATGATGGTTCTCGAGGGCGGGGACTCCTTGACGTCTGAATTGCTTGCAATGGCCATGGATTCCAACTCAACGTACTGCTCGGACATTCTCTGGGCGACCACCATGAAGAAAACAATCAGCAGGAAAACGACGTCGATCATAGGCGTGAGATCGGGTGAATCGTTCGTCTCTGGTGGCTTGAAACCCTTCATTTGCGAAAATCCTTCTTAGGCTCGAATCGGTACAACGAAGAGCTGACTTTACTGAGCGGGAGGTGGAGGCATTTCTTCAGGCAAACCTTCTGGGGCTACCGCTTCCTCTTCATAGTATTCTCCCTCTTGCTCTTCGCCCTCATCGAAACCTCCGCGAGCAGCGCGAACCAAGGTGAAGACCATTTCACCGGCTACTCGATTGACTTCTGCGACTATTGTTCCAAATTTTGTCTTATAAATAAAATAGGCGATCAAGGTTGGAATCGCCACGACTAGTCCGGATGCGGTCGTCCAAAGGGCACTACCAATGTTGCCGGCCATTTGCTTGCTTGATTCTCCTCCCATACCCGATTCGGTAAGAACATTGAAGGCTCCGATCATACCGGTAACCGTACCCAGAAGACCAATCATGGGAGCAATGGAACCTATCGTGTTTAACATGTTGATCCAGGTGAAAGGCTTGGCCAACTCCAAGGCTGAAGTTTCCTCAAGACCCTTTTCGATCGATTCGATATCCAATTCGTCGTCCTGTATTCTTTCCAGCCCACCCTTAAGGACGCCGGTCACAGGGAGCTTGTACTGGTCGCACAAAGCCTTGGCGCCTTCAATGTTAAGATTCTGCAACTCCTGCATGATGGGTTGAACCACGTCATCCTTGACGAACGCTTTCCTGCGAATGGCAATTCCATTGTAGATAATCAGGGTGAAACCGCCCACCACCAAAATTGCGAATGGCGTTATAAAGATTCCGAGAGAATCCATCATTTGCGATCCGAAGCTTTTTGTTTGAGCTTGAGCGACCGAGACCAACATCTCGGGAAAAAGAACCGCGAATAAAAGGGCTAGTAGTTGAAGTGTGCGAGATTGGACAAGTTTCATATTAATTTTGTTTTATTTCTAGGAAAGATATATTTACGATTTGGGTCAACTGAGGATTTGAATTTAGGCAGGAGGCAGGGCTTTCAATTTTGCTTCGCTTAGCGCTGCCCACTTGGTCGATTTGAAAAAGATGGAAACCTGTTTGTAAACGTTCCGCGCCGCTTCGGTAAGTTCGAGATTTTCGTATGCGTCGCCTGCCATCATGAGAGACTCCGGCAACCAATCCAAACCGACCCTTGCGGTAACGATTCCTTCGGTCACCTCCAAAACGGAATCCTTGTAATATTGGTCCGCTTGATCCTTTTTGCCGGAGGCTTCGTATTGCCTTGCATACTGTACCCGAATAAGGGCGCGGATCAATTTGTATAAAGAGAATTCGTTGGACTGTCTGGAGGGTGGATCCTCATCGATTTTCTTGATCATCTGCAAAGCGGTGTTGAACATCTTGCCTGCAGCTTCGGCATACCTTTTGTCCCGAGAGGCAGCCTTCGAATAAGATTCATAGAGCTTCACGTAGCAGTAGATGGGCCAGAGGCGAAGGACTTCCTTGTAAGGTGAGTTGATTGATTTTGAAACGATGGGGCCCAAGCGTCCGTACTCGGAAATCGCTTCGGTGTACAAACCCTGTCTTCTCAAGGAGTCAACCAATTGAAGATAAGATGCGTGATCCCCGCTATCATCGCGAATGGTGACAAGCTGTAAAAGCGAGCGAGCGGTCTTCGCAGACTTGGGATTGGAAACTATCATCTTTCCAGCCAAGTCCAGGGCGAGCTCGGAAAATTCCCTGTATCCAAATTCATCAAGCTTACTTAGGTTCAAACGAGAAAGTACGTAAAACGCTTCGGCGTACTGCTCCATCTCGACCAAGGATTTGCAGTAAACCAGGCAGTCATCGTGAATCGGCATGAATTCGAAAGGTATGTCCAGATAAAGCAAAACCTTGTAGATATGAGGACGAAGGATTTCCAGCATCTTGGGACTGTACTGTTCATTGGACAAATACTTAAGAGCCAGCCTTGGGTCCTTGGGCCACTCGAATCTGAAGCCTGAAATGTTTTGTTGCTTCAATCCACGCAATTCGAACTGAACTTGTCCCGTTTCCATCTTTCCGTAAATGATGCCCTTTTTGGCATCCACCCCCAAAAGGGTCATGGCTCTGGGGTTTGCCCCATAATAGACCTTAACCGGCAGACCTCCTCGATATTTCGTGAAATAGTCTATGTTCTGCGAGAACAGAGTTGTGCAGAGGAGGACCCAAAGGAGAGTGAGGCATGCAAATGTCTTCATTTTAGGAACTTTCTTTGCCAATCGTTGTACTGCTTCTCGATGTTTCTTATCTGTTCGGTCTGACCACTTTGTTCGTAGCAACGTATCGATTTTTCGTACGCTTTGGGTACCCATCTGACCGCACTGGGGAAATTCAGGGTCGTTTCCAAATACAGGAAAGCCGCTCCGGCATAATCTCTCACAGCCATCCTGCAATCCCCCATTTTGAAATTTGCTTCGGCTCGAAATTCCAGAGAGCTATCCGAATCGCCCCTAACTTCCTCGAAGGAAGAGCTTGCTTGCTCGAAGGCATCCGCTTCCTTCGTCGCTTCGCCCACCTTTATGAGGGCATTCCCTCTTCTCATCCGAGCATCATTTGCATTTTCATGCCAAGATGAATTCGTCAAGGCATCCCCGAAACTTGTTGCGGCAGCTTGGTAATCACGTTCCTTTTCCTTGGCTTGGCCGATTAGATAATGGGCATCAAAAAGAAACTCTCCTCCCGTCTCGCCATACAGTTCGACCAATCTTTCCATAGCCGCCACCGCATCGTCCAATGAATTTTGGGCAACCATCTTCTCCGCCATCCAGACCAAAACCCCGGCGCTTGCGGCGGGAAAGTCACTTCTTTGCGGATTGTAGCCTTTTCCGGCCGATGATCCAGATTTGTCAAGAATCGCCCGCATCCGCAATTCCAAGGATTTTTTACCTGAGTCTATAGCTTCCTGCAGCAATCCGACAAAAGCATTTGCCGGAGAAAGATCGGCCGGAAAGTTATCTTGGAGGCTTTGGTATTTCTTGAGGTAGCCCTTAAATTTTGCGCCGTAGTCGGGGTTGATGAAAATCGCCCCCCTTAGCTTTGCGACTTCACTGTAAATTTCCGGGTCCATCCCCTCATAATTGGTGGAGAGGAAAGGCAATAATTTCCTTCTGTCCTTGAGCACTTCATCCATGGTTCCGGCAATGGTTTCCTCAATTCCCCTACGGTTTCGATAAGTGAATGAAATTGGCTCTCCAGGATTCTGCAACTTTTTCAAGAGATCAAGACTCTTCCCATAGAGAGTCTCGTATTCCGCATACTTGGATGAATATTTTTTTAGAATTTCGTCGACTCCGACGGAGCGGGGATCGTTGCCATATTTTTTTATGTCCTGATAATACAATTCGAGCATTTCCGAAGGTCTTCCCTGTTTTTCACACGCAAAGCCTATCTTTGAGGTTGCCTGAGAAACTCGCGCTCCTTCGGCGGAAGAGTATTTTTCGTTGTAAGCCCGAAAAACTTTTTCGATCTCCGCGTAAGTCGTCATCGAAGCGATTTCGAAAAGCTCACCGTAATCCAGCCCCTTGTCCTGGTTCAGATCATAGTCCCCAAAAGAAACGTCCTGAAACAAACCGGATGCGTCAAATTCCTTTTGCTGCAAGGTTTCGTCCTTATTTTTGTCAAAGGTGTAATAATGCTCAACGAGACCTTCGGGATTATCCGCAACCCTTTCGAGCAACCCGCCTTCGTTAAAGGTGGCGTCCGAAACCAAACGGATGTCCTGGGTACTTTCCCTAACCAAAGTATAGTTCTTACGGGCCTCTTTGATCTGGTCAAAGGATGGTTGTTCATCTGGATTCACTTCACTGATGGTCAAATCCCCAAGGCTCAAATAAGCGTCCGCAACCAACTTGTCATCGGGAAACTGCATAACGAACTGCTGAAACAAGCGGATTGCGTTCAGGTTGTCGGAGGAACCCTGAAAGGCAACCGCAAGCCTGAACAAGGCGTCCTTGGCGTATTCTTCGTCCGGATAATGACGGGCTTTCCCTTGGTTTTCCCATTTTCCGTTAAGCTGTCCTTCCCCGGTTGCAATTAGTTTACCGCCCCCGGTTCTATCGGTGATTCTCCAAACCGAACCATTGTACCATAAGGAAAAGCCTTCTTGGTTTTCGTAGACGGGCTTACCGTTTTTTTCCTCCCCCGTAGGCAAGTACACTCCATTTGGATCCGGTTTGGGTTTCGTCGGTTCGGGTTCGGGTACGTAAACTTCCGCCTTCTCAACCGGTGGAGGCATTTCTTCAGTAATCGACGAGGATTCTCCCTGAACTTCGGGCTCGTTCGAAGGCGCCGGTGTCTCGGTTTCATCCCCTCCGCATCCAGCGAAGAGGAAGACAATGATTGAACATAAAGGGAAAGCGGTCTTCATATTCCAACTATTCCGCATCCTCGGATTCCTGGGAGTTTGTATCTTCGAAAGAGCTTAACGCCCCTTCCGCCAAAGGCATTCCTTCCATATTGACCCCGACGACGGCGCCGAGAAGCGGTTTGGCTTCATCGAACTTTCCTGAAGCGAGCAATGCCAATCCACTCATGTAGTGGGCCGTTGGCATCGCCGGACTGTTAAGGAATTCCTTCTTATTCACATAGCCTTTTCTTGGATTCATCTTCCCATTTTCATAGCCAGCGAATTTTTCCAAAAGCTTATCGAACCTTTTGCGGGCAAAGTATACCGAACCCATCATTCCGACAAAATCTCTCGCATACTTGTGCTCAGGCATAATCTCAAGAAAATCGTCACAGAGGGCGAAGAAGCGAGAGAAGTATTGCTCGGATTGCTCTTTGGTTTGCGCCGCTCTCTCCTTGCCCACGGTGGTCATGGACATTTGCAGGCTCGCGGAAATAGCCTGCAGTTTTTCCGCCTGCTCCCGATAAGCGTTGGCCATGATGAAAGTGACGTCGGCACGAAACTTCTTCCATGTCTTGTTCGCCAAGTACTCCTCTCCCAACTCAATCGATTTTTCTCGGTGTTTGACCTTATTGGCTGAAGCAAACGCCGCGTAAATGAAATTCTCCACACTATCGTGATCGGGAAAATCCTTGTACAACCAGTAAAAACCCCAGAAGGCTTCCCAATCCCTTTGGGTGGACTGAAAGTTGTCTGATTTTCTCCATCTCAAGGTTGTGGTGAAGGAGGGCGTATCGTTGACTAACTTGAGCGAACCGTTGGCATTCGTCAGTCGCATTGCCAAATCGTTGCTTTTCTCTTTCAGGATTTCCAATCTCCTTGAAGGCAAGCCAGCGCCTCGGAGCGCAAGAAATTGTTCCAACCGGGAAAGTTCGTTCTGCAAACGCTTTTGCCTTTCCGTATAGAAAGACTGAATCTCCTCCGTGGTCATGGTAAGAGAATAAAAAAGGGAAGCCTCGACGTGTCGCTCCGCTTGAGAGAGTTGCTCCGCTCCTTGCATAAGGTTTACGTTCAATCGCAGGTCATACCTAGCCGGCGTGTCACCGGATAATCTGGGGAGCAAAGGAAAGACTTCGTCTATTCTTTTGGTTTGAACGAACATCTCAGTAAGGCATGAAACCGCGTAGGCCGCTCGGTCCTCGTCCTTGGCGGCGTCGGCAAATTGAAGCAAAGAACGAAACGCCGGTTCTCCCTTCACCCAATCCTGTTCGATGTGGTAGCATTGAGCTCTGCCAAAGAAAAGGCTCAATAGTTCGCTTCTTTTGAGAATCTGTTTCCTGTAGGGTTGGTTTTTGTCCAAAAGGGTCTCGATTACGCGAGCGGCTTCCTTCCATTCATGCAGGGCCCGCAGGCAGTCGGTTCTCTTTTGCATGGCCATGACCGCTTTCGGATCAGTGGGAAACTGTTCTGCGAAGAAACCAAAGGCTTTGGCCGCTCTGCCAAGGTAATCCTGATCACCCTCTTTGGCAAAGCTCTGCAGATATCCAATTCCTCTTACAAAACCGAATTGCTGCAAGATTTTTTCGACTTGGGGATCCTTCTCATCCTGAAATCGTATCTCCAGCTCATCGAGAAAGGGAGAAGCTCCGGCAAAGTCTCCTTTGCCAATAAGATCCTGAGCTTGAGCAATCACTTGACGGAGGGGCATGTCTCCAGGGTTTTGAGCCCAACTCGTCTCCAGGAAAAGGAAAAGCGGAAAAAGATACTTAAGGAAATGCTTTAAAGGGGTACGCATAGAATTCGTTTGGGCAGAATAGTTAAAAGACAGGCAAAGAATTCCCGCAAGTCTTTTTTGCAAATATAACAGGTGCTTAAGAGGCTACAATTCGACGCAGCAGGAGCAGTCCATGACCCAATGATTGTGACCCACTTTTTGCATTTTCAAATCCTTGCCCACGGATTCAGCATATTTGGGAGCTGAAACACGATGACCATAGGCGCAGCCCCGGGGAGGATCGATGGGCGATGGAACGTCTCCCGGAATGACCTGTCGGACTCTAGTCACCTCAGGGTCGGGAACCGGAATTGCGCAGATCAGGGCTTTCGTGTAAGCGTGTCGAGGGTTGGCGTACAACTCCTCCGCCGGTGCGATTTCGACGATTTTCCCCAGGTACATCACCGCAATCAGATCTGATACGTGCTTTACGACCGCCAGATCATGAGCGATGAACAAGTAGCTGAGCCCGAATTCGTTTTGCAGATCCATGAGAAGGTTGAGGACTTGGCTTTGAACGGAAACGTCCAAGGCCGAAACGGGTTCGTCCAGCAAGAGCAGTTGAGGCTTCAGAGCGAGCGCCCGGGCAATCCCAATGCGTTGACGCTGCCCACCCGAAAATTCAAAAGGATAGCGGGAGGCCGACTCGGCCGGCAATCCCACCTTCTCCAGCAGGTGAGACACACGTTCGATCCGTTCAGACTTGTCCCCGACTTCATGGACGTCAAGAGGTTCCCGGATAATGGTGCCCACCGTATGTCTCGAATTGAGGGATTCCGCAGGATCCTGAAAAACCATTTGGACGGCTCTCCGATAAGCCTTGAGCCCGGATTGATCGGCTCCCAGCATTTCCTTCCCCCGAAATTTGACTGAGCCCCCCGTCGGCTTGACTAGGCGAACCACCGCTTTGGCCAGAGTGGATTTCCCACATCCGGATTCTCCAACCAAACCAAAAGTTTGTCCTGCCTTCAGTTTCAGACTGACTCCATCGACCGCCTTGCATGAGCCAATCGCCCTTCGAAAAACGCCTCCTCTCACAGGGAAATGAACCCTTAGGTCTTCGATTTCCAAGATGTTTTCGGGGGAGCTCATATTTCGGCGCAAGCGGGACAAGCTTCCAACCAATGATTTGGCGACACTTCGAGATACGATGGTCGCTCCAGGAGCATTTCCGGCGAATGCCTCAAGCCGCTACGTGGGGCAAATCGGCAACCTGATTTAAGTTCGGAGAGCCCCGGCACCATTCCTTCGATGGTGACAAGTTTGGTTTTTGGAACTCCATCCATGCGTGGGATCGAGGAGAGAAGACCTTGGGTGTAGGCATGCCTGGGATTTGAGAAGAGTTCCTTGGTCGGCGCTCTTTCGACAATTCTTCCCGCGTACATTACGCATACTTCGTCGCAAGTTTCCGCAATGACCCCAAGATCATGTGTAATCAAAAGAACCGAGGAATTCATTTTCGCCTGCAAATCCTCCAGCAATTCAAGAATTTGGGCCTGCACGGTTACGTCCAAGGCGGTGGTCGGTTCGTCCGCGATGATCAGCTTGGGTTGACAAGCCAATGCCATTGCAATGACCACCCTTTGTCTCATCCCTCCGGACAGTTGATGGGGATATTCGAGCACGCGAGTTTCAGGGGAAGGAATGCCGACCTTATCGAGCATATCGATTGACCTCTTCCATGCCTCCTCCTTGTCCGTGACTTGGTGGAGCAGAAAGACTTCACTCAATTGAATCCCTATTTTCCTAACCGGGTTCAAGGCATTCATGGGTTCTTGAAAAATCATACCAATCTCATTTCCGCGGATTTCTCTCATTTCATCGGGAGAAAGCGACAGCAGATCCTGACCCATGAAGGAAATGTCCCCACTGAGAACTTTTCCCATTGGCTTGGGCAACAAACGCATCACGGAAAGGGCAGTCACACTTTTTCCACAACCTGACTCTCCGACCAAACCAAGAGTTTGGCCTTGGCTTACATCCAAGGTAACTCCATCAAGAGCCTGGACTTCCCCGTCATCGACTTCGAATGCGACCGACAGATTCCTGATTTCAAGAAGAGGGTCGTTATGGGCTACGGCAGTCATTCGTAAAAGGGGCGCATCGATCAGCGGGACTTGTACTTTTCGTAAATCCTAACGGTGGGTTGATCGGAAACCGCTTTCCCCTTTTCCTTAGCCTGAAGAATTTCTCGCTTCCGGGCTTCGTCGATCCAAAAGACCTGGAATTCCTCGTAGTCGCGAGTTTCCTTCGGGCCCCAGTCTTCCGGAAACTGGACCCAATTCCAGTGCCCGATCCGTAGCCACGGCTTCTTCCAAGCGGGGATCCACACCCCGTGATCGTGAATCATTTGGCTTAATTGGTGAGACAGTTCCGTAATCGCCTCAAGGCTTTCCTCGTTTCGATAACGATTGATCAGATGATCAATCTCACGAACCGCAGTCTGGGTAAAATTATTGGTGCTCACCTTGGTGGTCAGCCCCTCTTTGAGACCACCATTTTCATTGAACTTCGCATCGCCCTCCTCCTCATAGGCGTTATCCGAGTGAAAGGGTTCCCAGAATCGCGGGTATAGCTCGACAAAGGAATTGAAGGCCGAGAAGGCGACCTGATGGTTCTTCTCTCCCAACAATTTCCAGGCAGCCGTGCTTTCCAGAATTTTTAGTTTCAACTCCAAACCCGTTTTCTTGGCCTGCTCTTTCAATACGACCAGGACATCCTCGAAATGCTTGTAACCCGTTACGACTTCCACGGACAGTCGCTCTCCCTTGGCATTGACCAGAATACCATCCGGCCCTCTCTCTTGAAAGCCTGCCTTTGCAAAAAAACGAACCGCCTTGTCGACGGAGAAATCCCGCGCACGCAAGGTTGGATGCGAACGGCGACCATATCCATCGGCAACCGTATTCATACGGACAAAATCACCACGAAAGATTTTATCCATAACCAATTCAAAGTTCATCGAGTGGTGAATTCCCAAACGTACGTTCAAATCATCCAGAGGGGCCTTCTGCGCGTTGATTCTGAGAGCATAGGAAGGCGGTGGCGTTTGGTTGAAGAAGGTAACCTTGGATAGGTAACCGTTGGTAACCAATGGATGGTCATTGGGTAATTTGTTGTACCAGAATTCAGTTTTCGCGAGCCCGAACATATCGACGTCCCCTTTGAGAAAGAGTTCAAAGGACTTGTTGTAATCGCGGATGACGGTCACTTTGATCTTGTCAGGATTGTAGCGATTCCGAAAGAAACGCTTTTGATCGGCCCACCAGTCTTGTTGCCTCACCAAAGTCACTGATTTTCCCTTGTCTACGTTTTCCGGCAATGCAACGTAGGCACCGGTAGTAGGCTCGGGGTTCCACTGGTATTTACTAAGAAACTCACCGTCCAACTCGAAGTAGAAATGCTCGGGTTTTCCACGAACGGATACCCTTTCCAAAAGATCCGGCTTGGCCTTGTAAAAGGTAATCGACAACGTTTCCTCATCATAGAGCTGGATCTTCTGAAATTTATCCTTCCCATAATAGTCATTATACCAGGGCGCTTGAACGTGTTTGCTTCTCATGAAATAGAAGAAGAAAAAGTAATCCGAAACCCTGACGGGTTCACCATCGCTGTAGCGGGCGGACCGGTCCAATCGGAAATAAACCGTTCTTCCGTCCTTACCCACTGCCCACGATCTTGCCAATCCAGGATAATAACCGTCCGAATTGGGATGCGTTTCCACCAAACTCAGCACGTTGTAATCAAGCAGGTAGCTGCGGAAAGCTCCATTGGCGTCCGGGCCAATGGTTCTGAGAGTTCTGGGGAAATCCCTCATATATGCATTCCACACCCCTCCCCTTTTGGCTTTGGGTGAAGCAAATTCCTCTTCGTCAGATCCGTCTTTCCAGATGAGGTCGGTCGGAATCTTGTTCGGAGAAGAGATAATGAAGCAATCCGAATTGTCTTTGTAAAATTCGAAAACTTCTTCGGAGCAATGAGCGAGCAGGGGGTGACGGTTTCCCTCATCATCTTCAAGACCTGACGTGGGAGCGGATTCTTCGCTTGCGACTCTAGAATCGATTTTCAAATCAAGGGGGAAATCTCCCTCTTTGATTTTTCTGGCGAACTCCTTGGCAAATTCCTTGCCGAACTCCCTAGCGAGTTCGCGGGCAAACTCCCGGTCGATTGCTTGCTCCTGAATGCTCCGCGCACGCTCCTCGTCTGTGTCATTCGGGCGAGGAGGCTTCAATTTGGGGTTGTCGCATCCTTGAAAACTCAGGGCAAAAGACATTAGGATCACATAGCTCAAACTTTTCATTCTTTTCATATCATTCGTAGGTGGAAAATTTCTTGGGATCAAAGGCTTCTCTCACCGCTTCGCCGACGAAAGTGACCAAAGTCAGGGTGAGCACGAGAGCCGTGACCGAGGAAATAACGATCCAAGGGGCTATGCGCAGGTTGCTTACCCCCTGCTTGAGAAGTTCTCCCCAGCTTGGGGCCGGAGGAGGTAAACCGTAACCCAGAAAATCAAGAGCGGTAATCGAAGAAATTGCCGCGGCAATGGTGAAGGGTGCGAAAGTCACCAGGGTGGAAATGACGTTGGGTAGAAGATGTTTGAAAATGATACGAAGCGGTCCTGCTCCAATCACCTTGGCGGCGGAAACGTAATCTCGAGATTTTTCCTTGTACACCGCCGCGCGCACATAGTAGGTCAAACCCGTCCATGAAAAGAGCACCATAATCAAAAGAAGAGCGCAAACCTGCCATCCGACCCCCCACCAACCAGGCATAACCGAGACCAGGATGATCACCATGTAAAGAAAAGGTACGTTTGCCCAAATTTCCACCAACCTCAGTCCCACCATATCCGTCTTTCCACCGAGGAAACCCATTAGACTGCCCGCTGCGATGGCAATCATATAAGTTAGCGCGAGATAACCGATCGCAAACGTCATTGCGATTCTAAAACCATAGAGCAAGCGGGCCAAAACGTCCCTTTCGGTCTTATCGGTACCGCACAAGTGTCCGCTCGATAGGCTCGGAGGGGAAAAGCCCGTGGCGTTTTCATCCGCATAATCCATTTCATAGGGACCATAGGGAATGATGGGCATAATCAACCAGTTTCCACTTTGTTCCTCCTCGAATCTCTTTTGCAGTTCCCGGTAATCCACTTCGTAATCATAGTCCAAGCCAAATTGCCTGCCGGTTAACTGTTTGCCATAAGTGGGAAGAAAAAGCTCTCCCTCATAATGGAGGAGAAGGGCGCGTTTGTTTACGAACAGTTCTCCGAAAAGGCTAACCAGGTATAGAGCGATTAATGCGACAAAGGACCAATAACCGCGCCTGATCGAACGAAATCGACGAATCTTTCTCAGGGTCAATGGATTGAGTCGAATCATCTTCTCATTCGAATCGAACCCTCGGGTCAACCAGGGCGACGAGGGCGTCGGACAGGATATTCCCCAAAAGCATAAGCGAGGCGGACAAGGTCAGAACACCCATAACCACCGGATAATCTCGATCAATCACCGAATTGAACCCCAGCAGACCGAAGCCATCCACGTCAAAAATGGTTTCGATCAGGAACGAACCCGTTACAAACAAGGTAACCTGATGACCGACGTTCGTGGCCAGGGGAACCAGTGAATTTCGCAAGGCGTGCTTGCGAACCGCATTCTTGAAGGAAACCCCCTTTGCCATGGCCGTACGGACGTAATCCGCGGATAGGTTATCCATAAGGTGATTTTTCATTAACATCGTCACGAAGGCGAAACCTCCAATCAAGTAACAGCAAAGTGGTTGAAAGGTATGGGCGAACAAATCCTTGAGCTGCCCCAGAGGAGAAAGCTCGTCAAAACCATCACTCGTAAGACCGCCCATAGGCAGCCAGTCCAACTTGATTGAAAAGAAAAGCAAAAGCAGGGAACCAAGCGCGTAACCGGGAACGGCGTAACCGATGAAAATCAGAATGGATGAAAGATCATCGGGCAGGGTTTTGTGTCTGACCGCCTTGAAAACGCCAAGAGGGATACAGACGAAATAGGTAATCAGAAAAGTCAGTATGCCAAAATAGGAAGAGACCGGCAAGCGCTCCGAAATCACCTGAAACACAGACTCCCCATATCGAGTGGATTGCCCAAAATTACCCTGAAGCACGCCCTCGAATTCGGTCATGAAAAGTTCGGCAACCGGTCTTGCTTTGAGGACGCCGGTTTCGACAGGTCTCATCCGCACCGACCAATTGCCCAGCAAACTTTCAAAATTTGCAATGCGAACGGTCGAACCCTTGCCTCTCTGGAGAATGATCTTTTCCCGAGCTCCCTCGATCCACGCATCCGGGCGAGCTCCTTCCCTGCCATCGATTTCTCCATCTCCATTACTGTCGAAGCTATCGAACGGCAGGTAATTCGAAAGATGCTTGGGCACTTCGGATCGTTGAAGATAGCCGTCCCCATTCCAGTCCAACTCGGCAAGATGAAATTTTGGCAAGCGCACTCTTTCGGCCAGTTCCTTTTCGTTCCTCGTAAAGCGAATCTGACGGAATTCGGTCTCCCTCGGAAGGACGCCAAGCCAAATCAGGTAGGCTTCCCAATGAGGCTTGTCGAAACCGTACAGTCGCTTCATCTGTTCCAACTGCTCCTTGGACAAAGCCTGGTCGGATTTCATCCCCTGCCCTCCCCCTCCCTGTTCGGAGACTTGCTGCATTTGCATCATCGCCTGCTCCAAAGGTCCGCCTGGAGCAAGACGGGTAATCGCAAAGACCATAATGCTGATGCCCAGCAAAGTGGGAGGAATCAAGAGCAGCCGTCTTATGAAATAATCACGCATGAATTCAAATAGGGTTTTAGATTCTTCCTTCCATGTGATCAAAGGCAAACCAAAGTTTCTTTGAAGGTTCTTTCTGCTTTTGCTTGCCAAGAATTGAACCGAACTTCCTTATGATTCCGTTGGCTTCCCGCATCCTACTATGAAAGTTCCGTTTCTCGCCGAAGTTGTTCTGCTCCTCACCTGCGCTTCGCTCATGAACTCCTGTTCCGAGCGGACTGCGGTTGAGCAGGCCACCGAAGAGGGCATTCTGATTATTGGCAACACCTCCGAGCCCAAGGGCTTGGATCCTCATATCGTAAGCGGCGTTTTGGAGAGTAACGTAATCAGGGCTCTGTTCGAAGGTTTGGTGGAAGGGCATCCTTCGAAAGACGGCGTGGCTTTGCCCGGGGTTGCCGAAAAGTGGTATCCGGTTGATGAAAAAAGACCCGACGAATGGGTTTTCGAACTTCGCAAGGACGCGCAATGGTCAGATGGCGCTCCCCTAACCGCCGACGATTTTCTTTTCTCCTTCAGACGCTTGCTCACTCCGGATCTTGCCTCGGACTATTCCTTCATGCTCTATTACGTGCGTGATGCAGAGCCCTATCACAAGTCCCAACGCTCCTACTTGCTTTCCCGCAAGGACGCCAATTTCACCACTGAATGGTGGGCAAGCCTCAAGGAAATTGACTTCGGACCAAATGAGGAGGCCCCCGAAGACTCATTCAATTTCAAGGGACTGGATTTTCTGACCGCCAAGGAACTAGAGGCAATCCTAGGCAAGCCAAACCTATTCACCTGGCCCAAGGGCGTATCCGCCCAAATAAGGACAAGACTCTTGAAAAAAAACCTCGCCTTTGCCAAGTCGGGTAAGGATCTGTGGGACTTGATTGATTTTGGAGCGACCGCTCCGGATCCGCATACCTTGAAGATCAAACTCAACTCACCGCTGCCCTTCCTCCCGGAGATCACCAAACATTACACTTGGTATCCGGTCCCACGACACGCCGTTCTCAAACACGGGAAGATCGGAGACCGTTTCACCGCTTGGACCAAGCCCGAAAATCTCGTTTGCAACGGAGCTTTCTTTCTCAAGTCCTGGCGTTTCAACGACCATATTGAAGTCGCGAG
>TARA_B100000963_G_scaffold46429_1_pt1 | contig 29605 bp, 27 predicted proteins | sample TARA_B100000963 | Tara Oceans TARA_B100000963 (sample SAMEA2622097) | marine metagenome | biome: marine biome (ENVO:00000447); feature: surface water layer (ENVO:00002042); material: "saline water (ENVO:00002010), including plankton (ENVO:xxxxxxxx)" | depth 5 m | reverse complement strand
ATGACGATGACCATGACGATGACCATGACGATGACCATGATGATCATGAGGAACATGAAGAGGAGGAAAGTTACCAAGACATCGAGAATTTTATCGTCAGTTGGAAAAATGATATAAAGTTTGACAATTCAACTTTGACGGTAACTGCAGGTTTTTCTCAAAATTTGAGAAAAGAATTTGGCCATCATGAAGAGCATGGTGATGAACATGGAGACGACGATGACCATGATGATGACCACGATGACGATCACGACGATGACCATGACGACCATGATGACCACGATGAAGAAGCAGCTCTTGAGATGACATTGAGGGTAACTTCTCTTGACTGGAAATATGTCAATGAAAAAAATGACAATGTTGAACTTGCTATTGGTGGAAACTTTGTTAATCAAACCAATGAAAATCACGGAGAGGAGATTTTAATACCTAACGCTAAAAAAAATGATATGGGATTATTTTTACTTTCGCATTTTCATTTTGATTCATCTGATTTAATGCTTGGAGTTAGGGGTGATATCAGACAAATTAATGCCATTGGTATTGAAAAAACATACACAAGTATGACCGCATCGGCTGGTTACAAGAAAGATTTAGGTCAATACTCTATTTTTAGAATTAACATGGCAACGGGTTACAGAGCTCCTAATCTTTCTGAATTATTCTCTGACGGTGAACATCACGGAACAGGTAGATATGAAATCGGATCTTCTCAACTATCAGTTGAGAAAAACCTCCAAACTGATATTTCTTTTGAAACATCTAATGAAAAATCTAGTTTACTTGTAGATTTATTTTATAATAATATTAATGATTATATATTCTTAAATCCAACAGGTGCTCAAACTGATGAATTTATGTCAATATATGAGTACTCGCAATCAGATGCAACTATTTTAGGTGGTGAAATTGCATATTCATCAAAGACTGGAATTGATTGGTTATCATACTATGCCTCCATGGAATACTTAAGAGGTAAAAAGAAAAATGATGGATGGTTACCGGACATTCCGCCAGTAACATTTAAGCTTAATCTCGATCTAGACTTTAGTGATAAAATGAACTACGAAATAGATATTTTACATAAAGCTAGACAAGATAAAGTGGCAACTTTTGAGAATTCAACTCACTCAAACTTCTTAGTTGACGTTTCAGGACAGTATGACTTAAATATATTATATCCTGGTGCAAGAGCTCAGTTATTCTGGAAGGTTGAAAATGTTTTTGACAAGTACTACTATGATCATTTATCCAGATTTAAAAACTACGGTTTTTATGACATGGGAAGAAATGTTTCGATAGGACTTAAAATTTCTTATTAGCATTTAAAAAGCGGCTTTTGAGCCGCTTTTTTTTTAACTTTATATAAATTCTGGGGTGCTACGGCTGAGATTATACCCATTGAACCTGACAAAGTAATTTTTGTAAGGAAATGTGACTCACTTTAGAATCCCGTTAAAGTTCTTAAATATGAAAAATTTAATTTTAACGGTATTTTTATTTTCAAATATCGCAATCTTTTCACAAGAAAATATAATTGACACTATTCTAGTAAATAAACAAAACCTAGATGAGGTGATTGTAACAGCAATTAGAGCTTCTTCAAATACCCCTGTCCCATATAAAGTATTAGATGCAAGTGATATCGCAAGAGTAAATCTTGGTCAAGATATTCCTATTATTTTAAGTATGACACCGTCTGTAAATATTACATCTGATGCAGGTAATGGTATAGGATACACTGGCATGAGTATTAGAGGTTCGGATGGTTCTAGAATCAATGTTACAATAAATGGTGTACCACTTAATGATTCAGAATCCCATGCCACTTATTGGGTTGATTTGCCAGATTTTGCGAGTAGTATTTCAAGTATTCAGATTCAGCGTGGTGTAGGTACTTCGACTAATGGGGCTGGGGCATTTGGTGGTAGTATAAATGTCTCTACTCAAAATCAATCACAATCTCCAAGGTTTATATTATCTAATTCATTCGGAAGTTATGGAACTCTAAAAAATTCAATAAGTTTTACAACTGGAAGCGTAGGTAAGTATTTTGAACTCAGTGGTAATCTATCAAAAATATATTCTGATGGATATATAGATAGAGCATCCTCAAATTTAAAAGGTTATTTTTTGGAAGGTTCATATGATAAAGACAAAACCAATATAAAATTTATTGCTTTTGGTGGTCATGAAAGAACCTATCAAGCTTGGTACGGTCTTGATCGAGAAACTTTAAGTAGCGATAGAAAATTTAATTATGCAGGAATGTATTTCAATGATAACGGTGATCAATTTTTTTATGATAGGCAAGAGGATAATTATAAGCAAGATCACTATCAGCTGATTTTTAATCACCAGGTAAATCCATCATGGCGTGCCAATCTAACTTTTCACTACACTCATGGTAGGGGTTACTACGAGGAGTATAATGAGGACCAAAACTTGTCTGATTACTTAATTTTTGATAATAACGGTGTAGTAATTTCAGACCTAATCAGAAGAAAATGGTTGGATAATGATTTTTATGGATCACTTTTTAATTTTATTTATGAAAAAAATTCAAGTCAATTAATTTTAGGAGGAACACTAAACAAATATTTTGGTGATCATTTTGGTGAAGTAATATGGGCTAGAAACGCAGGTAATTCAGAAATTAGACACCGATATTATGATAATTTTGGCAACAAAGAAGAGTTTAATTTATTTGTAAAGTTCCAACACACTATCAATAATAAACTCAATTTTTTTATTGATTTACAGAACAGAAATATAAATTATGATGCTGAATTAATCGGAGGAAATAACATCAATAAAAGTTTCAGTTTTTTTAATCCCAAAGCAGGTCTATATTATAAATTAAATTCAAATAATGAATTTTATTTTTCATTTGCTCGTGCTCATCGGGAACCAACTAGAACAGACTACGAAAACGGAAATCCATTTCCTGAAATGCTTGATGATTTTGAATTAGGATGGAAGTATAAAGGGAAAAAGTCCGCATATAACATTAATTTATACTTTATGGATTATAATAACCAGTTGGTTTTAACGGGTGAGAGAGATGATGTCGGTTATTATATAAGAGCAAATGTTGGAGAAAGTTTCAGGGCAGGAATTGAATTTGATGGGGTTTTCTTTATTGATGATTATTTTACGATCAAACCAAATATCGCATTTAGTTCAAACAAAAACAGTGATTATTTGACTCAATTTGACGGAACTCTAAGAAATTTTGGGGAAACTGATATTTCTTTTTCACCAAACTTGATTTTTGGAAATTCTATTGAATATAATTTCAATAGTAAAACACTTTTGTTTTTTAACACCAAGTACGTTGGAAAACAATACATGTCAAACACAAACGTTGAGTCTTCTATTCTTGCATCATATCTTGTTAATGATTTGGGATTAAATTATAACTTTTCAATACCAGGATTTTCACAAGATTCCGATTTAAAAATCCTAGTAAATAATTTATTGAATCAAAAATATGAAAGTTATGGTGGACATTATTTTTATGACATAGATAATAAGACATATTCTGGGTCATATTTATATCCCATGGCAGAAATTAATTTCCTACTAGGTCTGGATTTTAATTTCTAATTATAGATTCTGAGTGAAGATCCAATTCTTTCTGTCCTGTACCTTACCAGGGAATATACATTACTCTGATTAATGTTATTGAGCAATTGACCAGTGGCCAAACTATATAAGTTTTGTGTACAATCACATGAAAGTTGTACCCCACTTATATTCAATTTTGGACAAGAGGAGTTAACAGCGTGATTAGGGGGACACAGCTCCCATGCTAAAATATCACCATTAAAATTAAAAATGACTACTCCGCAAACACCAATTCCATTTAGTTCAACAGAACCGCTCGAGAACTTGATATCATCATATAATGGTAAATCTAAATTAATTGTTTTATCAAATTTGACATTAGGAATATAGGGATTGTAATTAAGATTTGAATTTTCGCAACCAAAAATTAAAATAACTATTAATAATATTAATCTCATTACCAATTTCAAATTTAAATAAAAGAAGATTAAAATTCGTATATTAGTTATACCTCTGAAAAGAGGTTTTTTTTTAATGTATGAAGGTTAATTATTATACAAAAGATGGTCTAAAAAAACTAAGAGCTGAGCTAAATCAATTGAAGGATGTAGAAAGACCTAAATCCTCAAAAGCAATAGCAGAAGCAAGAGATAAAGGCGATTTGAGTGAAAATGCTGAATACGATGCGGCGAAAGAGGCACAAGGATTATTAGAACTTAAAATTTCAAAATTAGAGGAAACACTATCAAATGCTAGACTAATTGATGAATCACAATTAGATTCTTCAAAAGTTCTTGTACTATCGAAAGTTAAAATTAAAAACCAAGCTAATCAAGCTGCTCTTGAATATACTTTGGTTGCCGAAAGTGAGGCTAATTTAAAAACCGGAAAAATATCAGTTAATTCACCAATAGGGAAGGGGCTTTTAGGAAAATCAGTTGGTGAGATTGCTGAGATTAAAGTTCCAAACGGAACAATTAAGTTTGAAATTTTATCAATATCAAGATCGTAATTTGTCATCAATTTTCACAAAAATAATAAGAGGAGAATTACCATGTTATAAAATTGATGAAACTGATGACTGTTTCGCTTTTTTAGATATTAATCCAAATAAAAAAGGACATACATTATGTATATTAAAAAAAGAGGTTGACTATATATTTGATTTAAACCGTGAAGATTACCAAAAACTTATGAGTTTTTCTAAAAAAATTGCTTTAGCACTAAAAAAATCCGTTAATTGTAAAAGAATAGCACTTTCGGTTGTAGGACTCGAGGTTCCTCATGTTCATGTGCATTTAATACCTATAGAATCGATTGGTGATATGAACTTTAGAAAGTCTATAAAATTGGATGACAATGAGTTTAAATCTATAGTAAAAAAAATTAAATCAAATTTAAAATGAATATATCAGGAATAATCAAATTAATAAACGAAACCAAAGAATATGGTTCTAATGGTTTTAGAAAAAGAGAACTTGTATTAACTACACAAGAACAATATCCTCAAAGTATAATGGTTGAGTTTATACAAGATCGTTGTGAACTTTTAGATACATTTAATGTAGGAGATTTTGTCAAAATTGATATCAACTTGAGAGGAAGGGAGTGGGTAAATAAAGACGGTGAGACTAAGTATTTTAACTCAATTCAAGGTTGGAGAATTGAAAAAACTCAAAACGATTCCGAAAATCCTTTACCTCCAATTCCAGACGATATTGATATTAATACTGATTCATCTGATTCTAATTCAGATGACTTACCATTCTAACCATGCAACGACTTGGCGATGATTACAAATTTCCTTCCCCAACATCTGCAAATAAAGAAGGTGTTGTTGCTATTGGTGGAGATTTAAATCCCTTAAGAATATTGGAAGCTTACAAAAATGGGATATTCCCTTGGTTTAATGACGATGAAAATTTAATATGGTGGAGTCCAGACCCAAGGATGATTTTATTACCAGAAAATTTTAAGGTCTCAAAAAGTTTCAAGTCTTTTTTAAAAAAAAAAGAATATCACATCAGCTACAACCAAAACTTTGAAGACGTTATTGAATCATGCTCTAATATTAAAAGAGTTGGTCAAACTGGTACCTGGATTACCAAAGGATTGAAACAGTCATTTAACAAACTTCATGAGATGGGGTATGCCCATTCAGTGGAAGTCTGGCACCAAAATACAATTGTTGGAGGTTTATATGGTCTAGATTTGGGTAATATTTTTTGTGGTGAAAGCATGTTTTCGATAAAGCCAAATGCAAGTAAAGTTGCCTTATATTTTTTATGTCAAGAACTTAAACAAAACAACTATAATTTTATTGATTGCCAACTGCCTACACAACACTTAAGTAGTCTTGGGGCTGAAGAAATATCAAGAGATAATTTTATAAAAAAATTACTTAATTAGAAGACTTAAAGTTATTAATAGAAATTGAGTTATTAATATCATAATTGCCTATCGAAAATCTCTCAAGATGTTTTACAAATGCACCTGTTTTTAAATCCTTTCCAAAGTCATTGGCAATGCTCCTAATATAAGTTCCTTTTGAACAACTAATTTTAAAATCAATTTCTGGGAATCTGTTTTTTAATATAAAAAACTCGAAAATATCTATTTTTCTTTTTTTTATATCATTAATTTTTATTCCTTTTCTGGCAAAATCAAATAACCTATTTCCATTTTTCTTAATAGCCGAGTAAATAGGAGGTTTCTGGTATAACTCCCCTTTAAATTTATCAATTGTTCGTCTAATTAGTTTGTTATTTATGTGACTAGTATCATAAACTTGATTGATATCAGTTTCTAGATCAAAAGATGGTGTGGTTGCACCAAAATAAAAAGTTGTATAGTAGGTTTTTTTTAAAGACTGAAGCTTTTCTATTTGTTTTGTTTTTTTTCCAGTACAAACCAATAATAAGCCAGTTGCTAAGGGATCCAAAGTACCAGCATGACCAACTTTGATTTTTGTAAGGCCATATTTTTTTTTGAAGAAAAATCTTATTGTCTTTACAACATCAAATGATGACCAAAACAAGGGTTTGTAAACTGGTAGAATTAATCCATTCTCAATTTGTTTAATATTATCAAACATTTACAGACTAAAAAATATACAAATTAAACCGAGAGCTAAACAATATACTGAGAAGTACTTCATCTTACTTTTTTTTACAAGTACAATCATCCATTTGCATGCAAAAATTCCTGAAAAGAATGCACTTAAAAATCCAAAGAAATAGGAACTAATAATTTCTTGATTAAAAATTATTTCATCAAAAATTATAATTTTTAAAAATGAACCAAATATTATAGGTAATACCATTATAAAAGAAAATTTTGCAGCCAATTCGCGATTAATTCCCATTAAAACAGAGGAACATATGGTCAATCCACTCCGTGAGATTCCCGGGATTATTGCTAGAGCCTGTGAAACTCCAACAAAAAAAGATTTTACATAATCTAATTTATTTGTTGTATTTATTTTAAAGTCAGATATAAATAAAATCATAGATGTAAATAATAACATTGATCCTACCAAAATTATATTACCATCAAAAAGGTTTGAGATTTTTTCTTCAAAAAAGAAACCAACAATTCCTGCTGGAAAAATTGAAATTAAAATTAGAGAGAAAAAATAGGTGTTTTCATCTTTTTTAATTCTAAAAATACTTTTTAAGATTTTTTTAATATCGTTCCAATACACAACTATAACACTGAAACTAGTTGCTAAATGAAGTATTAAAGTAAAAAGTATATTATTATTCAGTCCTGTTTCAAAACCTAAAATAACCTTAAATATTTCAAGATGTCCACTTGATGAAATTGGAAGGAACTCTGTTAATCCCTGAACTATCCCAAGTAAAATTGACTTAATAATTTCCATTTAGTTGGGGTTTTTCATAATTGCATATACTTCAATTACAAACCCAAATACAACCAAAAAAGGAGCAAGCCGTATTCTTCTAAAATTATAAATTTCCTCACTAAAAATGTTAGGGTCATCAGATCCTCCTCCCGACATTAAAAAAAATCCAAGTGTAATAAAGACCAAACCCAATATCATTAACTGGTAATTTCTTTTATCAAATAGAAGTTTCTTTTTCCCTTTTTTCATTAGTATAGTTTATCAATTTTTGAATTTAAAAATTTATTGGTTATTAAAGTTGTCGATATGAAAGATATAAATAAGCTAAATAAAAGAGATGTAGAAAATGAAATAATTAATGAATTCAGTATTTCATTGATGTTAATCTCAAAAACATTATTTGACAGATATACTAAAATAAAAATGATAATTAAACTTGAAATTATTGATGCCATAATTGCGAAAAAAATTTGATTTTTTATTATTGGCCACATAATAAAGCTTTTTTTGGCTCCAACTAACTGCATGGTCTTAATATTAAGTCTATTTGAATAAAGTGACAGACGAATGGTATTATTTATTAATACTAGAGATATTATCATAAATAAAATGCCGAGCATTATTGTAATTTTTTTTACTTTTTTGAAATTAGAATTAATCAAGAAAATCAGTGGTGCATCGTAAGTTACCTCACTTACGAAGTCTTCACTGTTAAATTTTTCAACTATTTCATCAATACTAAATGAGTTTATGTATTGAGATTTGAAAAAAATATTAAATGAATCTAGTAATGGATTATAACCCAAAAATTCTAAAAAATCTTCTCCAATATCTTCACCTAAGTCTTCAGCGGCTTCATCTTTAGTTAAAAAATCAAAAGACTTTACTTTTTCGTCAATTTTTAATTTTTTTTCAAATTTACTTAATTCTATTGTTGTAATGTTTTCTTTTAAAAAAACTACAACTGGAATTTTTTCCTTTAAATCATTGATTATCTTTTCAGAATTTAAGATTGTTATCAAAAAGGATGAAAGAAAAAATAAAACAACTGTAATACTGATTATTACCAGTATGTAGTTAGAAAATATTTTACCGTTTGTAATCTTTTTCAATCGTTTTTTTTATAAAATTAATAAAGGTTTGTGATTTAAGTTTAATTATAACTTTTTTGTTATCAAACAATAGTATTATTTTTATCATATTAATTTCTAATGGTATACGATTTCAAATCCATCGAGAGTAAGTGGCAGAGCTACTGGTCAAAACATAAGACTTTCAAAACTGAGATTGATGAGAGTAAACCTAAATATTACGTTTTAGACATGTTTCCTTATCCAAGTGGTTCTGGTCTTCACGTAGGCCATCCATTGGGATATATTGCATCTGATATAATTTCAAGATTTAAAAGAAAGAAAGGTTTTAATGTATTACACCCCATGGGTTTCGATTCTTTTGGTCTACCTGCTGAGCAATATGCAATAAAAACAGGTAAACACCCAAAACTCACAACAGAAATAAATATTGAAAGATTTAAAAAACAACTAAATAAACTGGGTTTATCATATGATTGGGATCGTGAAATAAAAACGAGCGATTCAAGTTATTACAAATGGACCCAATGGATTTTTTTAAAACTTTATAACTCATTTTTTGATGTTAATGAAAATAAAGCAAAAGATATTTCGCAGTTGGAAATTCCAAACGGTTTAAATGAAAATGAAAAAATGAAATTTATAGATTCAAAAAGATTGGTATACTTAGATAATATAGATGTAAATTGGTGTGAGGAACTTGGAACTGTTTTATCAAATGAAGAAGTTATCGGAGGTCTAAGTGAAAGGGGCGGTCATCCTGTTGTCAGAAAACCTATGAGACAATGGGTAATGAGGATAACAGCATATGCTGAAAGATTGTTAGATGACTTAAAAACTTTGGACTGGCCAGAATCAATAAAATTATCCCAAAAAAATTGGATTGGAAAGTCAGTGGGGGCAAAAATCAGATTTGTAATTAATAAAAATACTTTTGTTGATGTGTTCACAACCCGACCCGATACCATCTTTGGAGCTACATACCTTGTTTTAGCACCAGAAAATGAGTTGTCAATTAAATTGACAACAGAAGAAAATAAGAGTATTGTTGAGGATTACATTGCTAAATCTTCTCAAAAAAGTGATTTAGAAAGGCAGGAAAATATAAAAGACAAAACAGGAGTTTTTACTGGATCTTATGCAGTCAATCCAATATCAAAAGAGAAAATTCCAATATGGGTTGCAGATTATGTATTATCAGGATATGGAACTGGTGCTGTTATGGCTGTACCGGGACATGACGAGAGAGACTACGAATTCGCAAAAAAATTCAACTTAAAAATTCTTAGTGTTATCCATCACAAAGATAAAGATGGGTGTTACACTGGAAATGGAAAAATTATAAATTCTGGTAAGTTTAATGGATTGGATAATCAAAAATTTAAAAAAATTATTTGTGATATATTGGGCGAGTTTAAATTGGGTGAAAAAACTATCAATTATAAGTTAAGAGATTGGATCTTCACTAGGCAAAGATATTGGGGAGAACCAATTCCAATAATGTTTGATGGAAAAATTAAAATTCCTGTAAGTGAGAGTGATCTTCCACTTGAGTTACCTGACGTTGAGTCCTTCAAACCAGCAAGTGATGGATCATCACCTTTGGCTAGAAATAAATCTTGGAAAAATATTTTATTAAATGGAAAAAAATATGAAAGAGAAACCAACACAATGCCCCAATGGGCAGGTTCATGTTGGTATTTTCTAAGATTTTTAGATCCTATGAATAGTAAAGCATTTGTTGAAAAAAATAAAATTAACTACTGGATGCCAGTTGATGTTTATATTGGAGGGGCTGAACACGCTGTATTACATCTTCTTTATGCAAGATTTTGGCACAAGGTTTTATATGATCTAGGATATGTTTCAGGACCGGAGCCCTTTAAAAAACTTGTTAATCAAGGTATGATCCTTGGTAATAGTGCTTTCATTTATAGAATAAAAAATACCAACACATACATTTCATATGATTTAATAGAAAAATATGATGTTCAAAAAATCAATGTTGATATTGACTTGTTGATTAACAATAATGAGCTAAATATAGAAACACTTAAAAAATCAGATATTAAGTTCAAAAATGCTGAATATTTGTTCAATGAAAAGTTTATTGTTAGTAGAGAGGTTGAAAAAATGTCTAAATCAAAATTTAATGTTGTGAGTCCAGATAAAATATGTGAAAAATATGGTGCTGATACACTAAGGATGTATGAAATGTTTTTAGGTCCACTAGAACAATCTAAACCCTGGAATATGGACGGAATAACAGGCGTTCATAATTTCTTAAAAAAGTTTTGGAATTTATTTCATGATGAAAATGGATTCAATGTTTCTGATACAAAACCAAATGAAAATTCACTAAAAATTTTGCATAAAACAATTAAAAAAGTTAATTCAGATATTGAAAGTTTCTCATTTAATACATGTGTTAGTGCCTTTATGATTTGTGTAAACGAATTATCATCTTTAAACGAAAAATCCTCTGCGGTTCTTCAAAATTTGTGTTTATTGATGTCGCCGTTTGCACCACACATATGCGAAGAAATTTGGTCAAAGTTTGGTGAATCTGATTCTATATCAAATCAAGATTTTCCAATTCACGATGAGTCACTTCTAATTGAAGATAAATTTGATTATCCAATTTCATTTAATGGTAAGTTACGGTTTAAAATAATTTTTAAGTTAGACTGTGAGTATAGCGATATTAAAAAAGAACTATCTCAAAATGAAAAAGTGAATAGTTATTTGAATGGAAAAAAAATAAAAAAAATTATTTTCGTTAAAAACAAAATAATCAATATTGTTTTTTAGTTATTTTGGATGTGAGAAATGATTTTCTCTGCGGCATTATCCCGACCAATAAACTTTCTCAATTCCTCGTAATCACCCTTAATTTTGTCGTTGTTCAATAGATTAGACAACTCCATTTCTATTTTTTTTGGATTAACATCGTCTTGAATAAGTTCTTTTACAACTTCCCTTCCCATTATTATGTTGACCAATGAGATGAACTTAACTTTAACAATAAACTTCGCAAGAAAGTAATTTATGAAATTTGTTTTGTAACACACGATTTGAGGGACATTAAAAAGAGCAGTTTCTAATGTTGCAGTACCACTTGCAACTATTGAGTAGGAAGATGAATTAAGTAGTTGATAAGTTTTATTAAAAATTATTTCTGCATTATTTCCATTTAATATTTTTTTATAAAATTCTTTATCTATGTGAGAAACACCCGCTATTATGAACCTGTAATTGGGAAATTTTTTTATTACTTGCAAAATATCCCTGAGAATTTTTTTTACTTCTTGCTTTCTGCTTCCAGGCAATATTGAAATTATAGGTTTTTTTGATTTTATTTTAAATTTCTTTGTGCTTATAAATTCATCAATATTATTCATAACTGGATTACCAAAGTAATGAACCTTATAGTTATGTTTTTTTTCAAAAAATTCCTTTTCAAATGGTAGAATTACATAAAGCTCATCAATATATTTTTTTAATGTCTCAACCCTACTCTCTTTCCAAGCCCAGACCTGAGGACTGATGTAATAGTAAGTCTTAAATCCATATTTTTTGGCCCACTTTGCAATCCTTAAGTTGTGACCTGGATAATCAATAAAAATTATTTTATCTGGATTAAAAAGTCTGATATCTCTTTTACAAAAAGAAAGGTTTTTAAATACTGTAAAAATGTTAATTAAGATTTCATAAAAACCCATGAATGATAATTCCTCTAAACTTTTAACAACCTTACCGCCAGATTTTGACATTAGATCGCCTCCCCACAATCTAAAGTTAGATTCTGGGTCATTTTTTTTTATTTCCTCTATTAACTTAGAACCATGAAGATCACCAGATGCTTCTCCAGCTATAATATAATATTTCATTTCAAAAATTCCAGTTTTGTAAGTCTTTTAAAACTGAATAGTTAGTTAAATCATATTGAATAGGTACAATTGAAATATAACCATTTTTTAAAGCCCACTCGTCAGAATCATTTGAATTATCGTTGTTAATAAATTCACCTGTAAGCCAATAGTACTCTCTTCCTTGTGGATTAGTTCTTTTATCAAACTTTTCAATCCAATGAGCTTTAGCTTGATTACATATTTTGATTCCTTTAATTTCTTTCTCTATCAATTTTGGAAAATTTACATTTAAAGCAGTTCCAACTGGAATCCCATTTTTTAAAGACTCAACTGAAATTCTTTTTATAAAACTCTTTATTTGATTAAAATCTGCTTTCCAGCTGTAATCTAACAATGAAAAACCAATAGCAGGCACACCTTCGATTGAGGCTTCTATAGCAGCACTCATTGTACCTGAATAAATAACATTTATTGATGCATTGGACCCGTGATTAACACCTGAAACACACAAGTCTGGTTTTCGGTCTAAAATTTCATTGATACCAAGTTTTACACAGTCTGCAGGGGTTCCAGAACATGAATATTCAATTTGTGGACCAGTGTCCATAATCACTTTTTGACAATGTAAGGTAGAGTTAATTGTAATAGCATGTCCCATAGCAGATTGTGGACTATCAGGTGCAATAACAACGACATTTCCTATTTCATTCATAACATCAATAAGGCACCTAATTCCGGGTGCTGTAATTCCATCGTCATTAGTGACTAAGATTAAAGGTCTTTTTTTATCCAATGGTCTAATTTTTGACAAAAGTAAATAAAAGAAGATATATTCACGTTGACTTTGTGTATATAAACCTCAATTAATTATATTTAAATAAGATATGAAACTAAGATTTTCAATAATAATTACAATTTTAAGTTTAGCTATTTTTGGATTTACTTTTAAAAAAGATAAGTTAATTGATCGTGAGAAAGAGAAAGTTCTACTTGAAATCGTAAAGTATGTTGTTGAAAGAGGGCATTACAATTCAATTGAATTAGATGATGATTTTTCAGCTAAAATTTTTGATGATTTCATTTCTAAACTTGATCCACAAAAAAGGTTTTTTACTATAAATGATATTAGACAACTAAATAGATATAAGTATAAAATTGATGACCAAATAAAAAATTATCAACTAGAATTTTTTGAAGAAACCTATAAAACTTACAATCTAAGATTAAATGATGCAAAATTATCTGTAGATGAAGTTTTTGAGGCAGATTTTGATTTCAGTGAAAACGAATTTATTGATTTAAATAATGATTCAATTCCATATTCACATGGGAAAAATCAACTTTTTGAGAGATGGAGAAAGCAAATAAAATATTCGATTCTTGATATAATTTATCAAAAATACAGTTCTGATTCATTAGATTTTGATGAGATAAAAAAAAGTGCGATTTTGACTGTTAAGAATAATACTGATGATTTTTTTGATTATGCAAATGATATAGACAGGGATGATTGGTTTTCTGTATTTATAAATTCATTTGTAAGTCAATTCGATCCACACACCTTCTATTTCAAACCAGATGATAAAGAAAAATTTGATGTTAGTATTTCCGGAAAATTTGACGGTATTGGAGCAAGACTATCTAAATCAGATGGTAATGTAAAAATTGTGGATGTCATAATTGGTGGTCCAGTCTGGAGAGGAAAGTTACTAGATATAGGTGATGTAATATTAGCTGTTGGACAAGGAGATGATGAACTAGTAAGTATCTATGGAATGAAGTTAGATGATTCTATTAAGTTAATTAAAGGTCCTGCAGGGACAACAGTAACATTGAGAATTAAAAAAATTGATGGTCAAATTCAAGATGTGAAAATAAAAAGAGATAAAGTTGAACTTGAAGAAACCTTTGCAAAATCAACAGTAATTTCAAAAAATAATAATAATTATGGATATATAAGTTTACCTAAATTCTATGCTGATTTTGACAATTATAAAAATAGAAACTCTGCTAATGATGTTAAAAATGAAATCATAAAATTAAAAAATAACGGTATTGAAGGGCTTATACTTGATTTGAGAAATAATGGGGGAGGTTCTTTACAAACTGTTGTTGAAATGACAGGTCTTTTTATCGAGAGAGGACCTATTGTCCAAGTTAAGTCAATTGGAAATAGAAAAAAGGTGTTGTATGATAGAGATCCGGAGGTTTATTGGGATGGTCCATTGGTCTTACTAATTAATGAAATGAGTGCATCTGCATCAGAAATTATTTCGGCAGCACTACAAGATTACAACAGGGCAATCATCATTGGTAGCGAAAAATCATTTGGTAAAGGAACTGTTCAAAATATTATTGATTTAAATCGTTTTGTTAGTAATACTGATTATGATATGGGTGCTCTTAAAGTTACAACTGATATTTTCTATAGAATAAATGGTGAGTCTGTTCAATTGGAAGGCGTTCAGAGTGACATAATAATTCCAGATAGTTATATGTATATCTTTAATGGTGAAAGGGATGAAAAAAATCCCATAAAGTGGGATAAAATAGGTCCTGCAATTTACACTAAATGGAATAAGCACAGTAATAAATTTAATTTTGTAAAAAACCAAATCAACAAAAAATTAAATCAAAATGAAATAATAAATAATATTTATGATAGAGCCGAGTGGATTAGAAAACAGCAAAATTTGAAGAACATACCATTGAATATTACCAAATATAAGCAGTACCAAAAAAACCAGAAAAAAAAGGCAAGTGAATTTGAAAATATATCACAATATCAAAATGAATTGAGTTTCAAAATGCTTAAAACAGAAGAAAGTTTTATAAATGCAAATAAAGAATTATTTGAAGTTAGAACTAAATGGCACCAAAGTTTGTCAAAAGATATTTTTATCGATCAAGCAGTTAAAGTTCTTGATTTAATAGATAGTTCTATCAAGACAAATTATATCCTAGCGGCAAATAATAAATCTGAATAAAAATTTTGTTAACCCAAATAATAAAAAAAATACCATTATATATTTCGATATTTACTATCTCTTTATTTCTTTTTCTATCCATTTTCTCTTATTTTATAATTCCCGACAAAACCACAAATGCTAATAGTATAAATTTGATTATCAAATCAAAAAAACCCGGTTTTAAAAAAATGTTTTTTGAAAATGTTTCGCCAGAATATAATTTAAAAGACTTTTTTTTTGGATCCAAAATTCAGAATCAATCATACGCTATTGATGATTATGAAATTATAAACGATACTGTATTAAAAATTATTAACTATGATGAGATTAATAATACAGTTATTGATGAAAAAATTATTGTTATTAAAAGTGATAGTAATATACATAATAATGTACATAATATAAAACAGTTTATAAATGAAAAAAAATTTATTTTTGGAACGGACATCTATGGAAGAGATTTATTTAGTAGAATAATATTAGGTATAAGGGTATCTCTTTCCATTGGCTTAATGGCAGTAATTATTTCTAATCTAATTGGTATTATTTTAGGATTGATTTCTGGATATTATGGCGGTTATTTAGATAAAATTATTCTTTGGATAATTAACGTTTTTTGGTCTATTCCTACTCTCCTATTAGTTATTGCATTATCTCTTGCTATTGGAAAAGGTTTTTGGCAGGTATACATCGCTATTGGTCTTTCTATTTGGGTTGATGTAGCTAGGTTAGTTAGAGGTAAGGTGATTTCTGAAAAAAATAATGATTATGTTTTTTCATCAAAGGTTTTAGGTTTTAATGATTTTAAAATTTTATTTAATCATATACTCCCAAATATACTACCTTCAATTCTAATCTTTTCAGCCGCAAATTTCGCATCCTCTATTCTTCTAGAAAGTGGTCTTTCATTTCTTGGTATTGGATCCCAACCTCCTACACCCAGTTGGGGTTATATGATTAAAGAAAATTATCAATTCATTATATTTGGCAACTCTTACCTAATTATTATACCTTCAATTTTCCTAATATTCTTGGTACTTAGTTTTTATTATTTATCTAATTATCTTGCTTCAAAAAATAACTAATCTACCATTTAGTCTTTTTTTGGCTGTCTATCTTTAAATAACCAGTAAATAAAATCATAAAAGAAAGTAATGATGATCCACCATAACTAATAAATGGTAATGGAATTCCAACTGTTGGAAATAATCCAATAACCATTGTAGTATTAATTGCAAAATGAATAAACAATATAGTTATTGCCGAATAAGAAAAAATTTTATAAAATAAATTTGTTTGTTTTGCTGTTCTTTCAGCCATTCTTAGTAGTAGAATAATAAATAACGAAATAACTATTAATGAACCAAAAAAACCCCATTCCTCACCAATTGTTGCAAATATGTAGTCGCTGTGTTGCTCAGGGATAAAATCTCCTTTTGTTTGAGTTCCCTTCATAAAACCTTGACCAAAAACACCTCCTGAGTTGAAAGCTAATTTTGATTGATTAGTGTTATAACCTATTCCTACAAGATCTTTTTCTAACCCCAATACAACATTTATTCTATCTCTGTGTCTTTGTTCAAAAATATTTTCAAAAATGAAAGTTGAAATTAAAACATTAAATACAGCAATAACTGTTATATATACAAGTTTATTTTTTTTAGTTTTTTTATAAATCATGTATAGAAAAATAAATGAAAAAATTATACTAATTATTATCAACATTATCTTCATACCAACTATAATCGTGGAAATAAAACAAATAGAAACAAACATGAAAATATTAAGATAAATTGATGGTAAACCAACAATGTGTAAAACCAAATAAAAGCTTAAAAAAATTAATGCTGTACCGGGATCGGGTTGTAATAAAATTAAAACTACAGGAGCTAATATTATTATAAAACTGTAAAATTGAATTTTTAAATTTTTTATATCAGAGTGAATATTACTTAAATATTTTGCTATTGCTAAAGCAGTTACAGGCTTCATAATTTCTGAAGGTTGCAAACTTATTCCCATGAGGTTAAACCATGATTTTGCACCATTTATTTCTTTACCAAAAAAAAGTAATAGTATTAATAGTACCAGCAGTGATATGTAAATTATACTAGCATATTTAAAATAAAAATTTATATCTAGTAATAGCAGACTCAAGCAAATTGCAAATGAAAATAATACAAACATTACTTGTTTAGAAAAAAATTTTTCGATTGAATTTAAATCGCTATGTGAGACAGAGTAAATATTAATTAAGCCAATAGTTATTAGGGATGCAACAAGAATTAGTGAAATAATGTCATAGTTTTTTGCTTTTAGATTACTCATTAATATTGAAATTAGTAGTTAAATAGGCTTTTAAATACTCAGAACTTAAATCACCATTTAAGATATAATCTTCTAACCACTTTCTATCTACTTTATTTTTCACATGTTTTTCGATAATCAAACTAGATATAGGAGCAGCCCACCTTGATCCCCAATATCCATTTTCAATAAATACACAAACTGCAATTTTTGGATTATCTGCTGGTGCAAAACCAATAAATATTGAGTGATCAGTTAGTTGTTTCCTTTTACCATTAATTCTAATGAAATTTTCAGCAGTTCCAGTTTTTCCAGCAATTTTAATATTACGAATTTTTGAATTTGTAGCAGTACCAATATCAATTACATTCACCATTCCTTTTATAATTGGTTCAAAGTGTTTTGAATCTATAAGAGAAAACTTTTTTTTCTTGTATTTACTATTTATGGAATCATTTTCAATTTCCCTAATAAAATGCGGAGTAATATACCATCCACGATTTGCTATAGTAGCCGCAAAATTTGCTAATTGTATGGGTGTTGTTAATATTTCTCCTTGCCCGATCGAGTTTGAAATTGTTGTAACTGCTTTCCAAGAGTTACTATACCATCCATTGTAATACTCTGAATTAGGGATAAAACCAGGTTGACCTGTTGGATGATCGTATCCTAGATATTTTCCAAAACCAAATGATTTAACATAATCACTCCATTTATCCAAACCAATTGACGAACTTTCATAATTTTCAATTATTCCTTTATAAGTTTTTGCAAAATAAGTATTACAAGATGTATAAATAGCATTATTTAAATCACTGTATGTAGTTTCTTTGGTATGGCATTTCATAAAGGAATTTTTTGCATAGAAATGTCCTCCTTCACATTTATGTTCAGTCTCCTCATTAATAACATTTTCCTGTAAACCAATCAATGCACTTACAATTTTAAAGGTTGAACCAGGTGCATACTGACCTTGCAGACCTCTTTCAAATAATGGTTTGCCAACAGAGTCGTTTTCGAGTTTCTTGTAATTAGTCGATCTGTTTTTATCTACTAGGTTACTCAAATCATATGTGGGAGAGTTTACTAGTGCTAATATTTCTCCAGTGCTGGGTTCAATTGCAACTATGCTTCCTCGCTTATTTTTCATTAAGGAATCACCATATTGTTGCAAATCGACATCAATTGTCAGAGTTAAATCTTTAGACGGAACTGGTAGGGTATCATAATTTCCATTTTTATATGAACCTATTACTCTGTTAAACTTATCTTTTTGAAAATATTTAACCCCTTTTATTCCTCTTAGTTTATTTTCATATGTTTTCTCTAATCCTTGTCTTCCAATCATTTCCCCAATTTCGTAGTAACTATTTTTTTCAATTTCATATTTGTTAACTTCACTAATGTAACCGAGCAAATTGGCTGCAATAGAGGAATTATAAGTTCTTTTTGATTTTTTTTGTATAAAAAATCCACTATGTTTCCAAAGCTTCTCTTGTATCGGTGCATATTCATCTTTGGAGATATTACTAATTAAAATGGATGCCTTAACATTTGAAAACTTTTTAGCTTCCAAAAATTTTTCACTGAAAACCCTTGTCTTAATATTAAAATCTTTTGAAATCAGAACACTATCATCTAAATTAACATCCATTGGAACAACTAGAAGATCGTATGAGAAATCATTTGAAACAATGAGTTTTTTATTTCTATCATAAATGTATCCTCTCTCAGGAAATTCATATATTTTTTGAACAGATGCATTATTATTAATTACTTCGTAAGAACTGTTTAGAATCTGCAGTGAAAATAGTTTAACTATTATTAATATACCAACAGAAATTATTAATAATTGTAATAATTTATCTCTCATTTTTAAAGTAGAAAAGTGATATGATAATCAGCATTAAAGTTATAGAAATTAAGCTACTAATTGTCGCATTTTTGATAATGAGTTGTAATTTATAAATTGAAAAAATTTCAACTGAATACAAAACAAAATTATGACTTAAAACAACCAAAGATATATAAGTAAGCTTTTGGTAGATTGTGGTGTTAATTAAGTAATCTCTTACCTTTCCAACTTTTCTCATATCAAAGTTGCCAAACGAAAAATCGAGTAAGTAAGGTCTAATGTAACTAGTTACTAATAAACTAAAAGTTATTATCCCAAACGAATTTGAAAATGAGTCTAAAAAAATTCCATATAAAAAAATTAAAAAATAGTATAAAGACTTATTAGTATTTCGAGGGAAAATTAATAAAAATATAATGTATATATCTGCTGATATACCAAATATTGAAATATTATTGAATACAATTATTTGTGAAAGAAAAATAAGTACAAAACGAAAAAAAAGTATTGAACTAATCGATTTCATTATAAATATTTAAATTATCTAACTCATCTTTATTATAATTTGAAATAATATAAACCGAATTTAATGATGATAAATCCTCAAATAATTCAACATTAATTAAATAGTAATTGCTGTCATCTTTTAGTTTTATATTTTTGACTTTGCCAATTGGAATATTTTCCTGAAAAATAAATGACATTCCCCCGCTAACAACGGAATCATTTATTTTTATATTTGCGCTTTTTGGGATATCATGCAACGTCATTGATTTATGGTTTTCTCCATTCCATTCTAGACTTCCAAAGTGATTTGTTCTCTTAATTTTTGCGTTAATTTTTAAATCGCTATTCAAAATTGAAATTGCGGTTGAGTACTTTGGGGATACTTTATTTATTATTCCTATTATACCATTATTTGTAACTAAACCATCATCTAATTTTACAGAGTCATTACTTCCTTTATTAATCATTAAATAATTTCTCGAATATTTTATGCTGTTGGTAATAATTTCAGCGGTATTAAAATTATAATTTCCAGATTTGTAAGTAGCATTTGAATTTTTGGTTTTTGAATTAAGTTGTATTTTAAGATTTAAATTTTCACGTTTTAATTTTGTGTTTTCATTCCTTAAGTTAAGATAGTTATCTATTTCTTTTGTCTGATTATTAATTGAGGATATTAAACCATTCGAAAAAAAATTGAATTTAGAATTTTGAAAAAAATTACGATTCAGAATTAAAGAAAATGAAATTATGAGAAGCAATAGAAATATAATTTTATCAATTTTTTCAATAAAAAAATTTATAAAATTTCGCATCAAATTTACTTGACTAATACGCTTTTGTAGCGTTCTATATTTTTTAGAGTGATGCCTGTTCCTCTTACTACTGCTCTTAGAGGATCCTCAGCAATAAAGACCGGCAGGTCTGTTTTTTTTGAAATTCTTTTGTCTAGACCTCTCAGCATTGATCCTCCACCTGCCAAATAAATACCTGTATTATAAATATCAGCTGCAAGTTCAGGTGGGGTTTGAGATAGTGTTTCCATAACAGATTCTTCAATTCTAATTATTGATTTGTCAAGAGCCTTTGCAATTTCTCTATATCCAATAGAAATTTCTTTAGGTTTACCGGAGAGTAAATCTCTACCTTGAACTAGCATATCGTCAGGAGGATTGTCAAGTTCATCAAGTGCAGAACCAATATTAATTTTTATTTTTTCAGCAGTCCTATCTCCGATAGATAAGTTGTGCTGTGTTCTCATGTAATATACAATATCTTCAGTAAATACATCACCAGCAATTTTGACAGATTTATCACATACAATACCCGCTAATGCAATAACAGCAATTTCTGTTGTTCCTCCTCCAATATCAATAATCATATTTCCCTTTGGTTGCATAATATCAACACCAATTCCAATGGCTGCAGCCATTGGTTCGTGAATTAGATAAACCTCTTTTCCGTTTACTCTCTCAGCAGATTCTCTGACCGCTCTCATTTCTACTTCGGTTATACCTGAGGGAATACATATAACCATCTTTAGTGCTGGAGAATAAAATTTTTTATTTAATGTTGGTATACTTTTTATCAGTTGACCAATCATTTGTTCTGATGCATTAAAGTCAGCAATTACCCCATCTTTTAGGGGTCTGATTGTTTCAATATTTTTATGAGTTTTACCATGCATCATGTTAGCTTCTTTTCCTACAGCGATTATCTTCCCACTTTTTTGGTCAATAGCAACAATTGAGGGACTATCAACAACAACTTTATCGTTGTGAATAATTAAGGTATTAGCGGTTCCTAAATCTATTGCAATTGCCTCAGTCCAAAAATCAAAAAAACTCATTATTTTGTAATTTAATTAAAGTTACTAAAATTAATGTTTAAAGTGTCTATTTCCTGTCATTACCATTGATAAATTATTGTTGTTGCAGAATTCAACTGATAAGTTGTCTTTGATTGAACCTCCAGGTTGAATCACAGATTTAATTCCATTTTTACTTGCAATCTCTACGCAATCTGGAAATGGAAAGAATGCATCACTTGCCATAACTGATCCATTTAAACTAAAATTAAACTTTCTTGCTTTTTGAATAGCCTGATTTAGTGCATCAACTCTTGATGTTTGTCCTGTTCCTGATGCTAATAATGTTAGATTTTTCGCAAGAACAATTGTATTTGACTTTGTGTGCTTACTAATTTTAGAGGCAAAAATAAGGTCTGATAATTCAGAACTATTTGGTTTGGATTTTGTTACATATTTTAACTTTTCAATACTATCTGTAACTAAGTCTCTATCTTGAATTAAGACACCATTTAGACATGTTCTAAAAGATTTATTGCTAAATTCTTTTCTTTTTAGTTCCAGAATTATCCTGTTTTTTTTCTCTGATAAAATATTAATTGCATCATTTTCAAATGCTGGAGCCATTACAACTTCGCAAAATAAATCCTTAATTTCAAAAGCAGTTTCCTTGTTTATTGTAGAGTTACAAATTAATACTCCGCCAAAAGCAGATACAGGATCTCCTGCAAGAGCATCCAAAAAAGCATCTTTTATGTTTGTTCGGGATGCAACCCCGCACGCATTGTTATGTTTTAATATTGCAAATGTTGGCTTTTCATTCCAAAATTCTAAGATTAAATTATAGGCAGCATCAATATCTAGCAGGTTGTTATATGATAAGTCTTTACCAGAAATTTTTTTAAATATTTCATCAAAATTTCCTTCAAAATAGGCTTCCTGATGCGGATTTTCACCATACCTCAACTTATACTCATTATTTACAATTCCATTTTTAAAATAATTATGAATTTTCGAGTCATAGTAGGATGAAACTTTAAATGATTTTATTGCGTATTCTTTTTTTCTATTTATTGAGAAATTACCTTGATTTTGATTTAAATCATTTAGGAATTCATCATACTGATTGATTGAAGATACGCAAACTACATCTTTGTAATTTTTTGCTGCAGCTCTAATTAGGGAAATTCCACCAATATCAATTTTTTCAATAATCTCTTCATGTGATTTCGCACTATTTACAGTTTCTTCAAACGGGTATAAATCAACTATAATAAAATCAATTGATGGAATTTCAAAATTATCTCTTTCTTTAATGTCATCATGAAGTTCTCTGCGGTATAAAATTCCACCAAATATTTTTGGATGCAGGGTTTTTACTCTCCCACCGAAAATAGATGGGTAATTTGTTAAATCTTCTACCCTTTCGGTTTCTATACCTAGACTATTTAAATATTTTTCTGTACCTCCAGTCGAAAGTATTTTAACCCCTAAACTAACTAGTTTTTTTGCAATTTTATTTACTCCACTTTTATTAAAAACAGAAATTAAAGCTGATTTTTGAACTTGATTTAACATTTAATGTAAATCTGTAAATGTAAGTTATTTTATAAAAAAAAAAGCTACAAATTTTGTAGCTTTTTTTTGGTTAAATTTTAAATTACATCATCCCTGGCATTCCTCCTCCGCCCATTGGTGGGGGTGTTGGGGTATCCTCTTTAATATCAACTAGGGCACATTCTGTTGTAAGAATCATGCCAGCAACTGATGCTGCATTTTCAAGAGCAATTCTTGTCACTTTCTTAGGATCTATAATTCCAGACTTGAACAAATCAACATACTTGTCTGATTTGGCATCATAACCAAAAGAATCTTTGCCGTCTAAAACCTTTGAAACAACAACGGACCCTTCACCACCTGCATTTTCAACTATTGTTCTCAATGGAGATTCAAGTGCACGTGAAATTATTTGAATGCCTGTTGATTGATCGTCATTAATTGTCTTTAGGTTTTCAAGTTTGACTCTAGATCTAAGTAGAGCAACACCTCCACCTGCAACAATACCTTCTTCCACAGCCGCCCTGGTTGCATGCAGAGCATCATCAACTCTATCTTTTTTTTCTTTCATTTCAACTTCAGATGCAGCACCTACATATAACACCGCAACACCTCCTGCTAACTTTGCCAATCTTTCTTGTAATTTTTCCTTATCGTAATCAGATGTCGTGGTTTCAATTTGGGTTTTAATTTGATTTACTCTTGCTTTTATATCATCCTTTTTCCCAGAGCCATTGACAATTGTTGTATTGTCCTTATCAATGGTTACCCTTTCAGATGTTCCTAGCATTTCAATAGTTGTATTTTCAAGATTAAAACCTCTTTCTTCGGAAATTACTGTTGCACCTGTCAGTACTGCAATATCTTCTAACATAGCCTTTCTTCTATCACCGAATCCTGGTGCCTTAACTGCTGCTATTTTGAGGGCTCCTCTTAACTTGTTGACAACCAGTGTAGCTAGTGCCTCACCATCAACATCCTCAGCAATTATTAGTAAAGGTTTTCCTGATTGGGCCACAGGTTCTAAAATTGGTAAAAGATCCTTCATCGCAGAAATTTTTTTATCATACAATAAAATATGTGGATTTTCTAAGTCAGATTCCATTTTTTCTGAATTTGTGACAAAATATGGTGACAAGTACCCTCTATCAAATTGCATACCTTCAACTACGTCTACGTACGTATCGGTTCCTTTTGCCTCCTCTACAGTTATTACACCTTCTTTTCCTACTTTCTCAAAAGCTTGAGTGATAAGTTCCCCTATTGCATCATCATTGTTTGCTGATATAGAAGCAATTTGTTTAATTTTCTCGGATGAGTTTCCAACAGTTTGAGCAGACTTGTTAAGATATTCTACAACTGTCTTTACAGCTTTATCAACTCCTCTCTTTAAGTCCATGGGATTTGCACCTGCAGTAACATTTTTTAGACCCTCAGTTACAATTGCTTGTGCTAGAATTGTTGCTGTGGTAGTACCATCTCCTGCAAGATCATTAGTTTTGGATGCAACTTCTTTAACCATCTGCGCACCCATATTCTGTAATGCATCCTCAAGTTCTATTTCTTTTGCAACTGTGACACCATCTTTTGTTACTTGCGGTCCACCAAAAGATTTTCCAATAATCACATTTCTTCCTTTAGGTCCAAGAGTAACTTTAACAGCATTGGCTAATGCATCAACACCTTTTTTTAAACCTTCTCTTGCTTCGATATCAAATTGTATTTTTTTTGCCATTTGTAAAATTTTATAAGTTAAACTATTGCGAGAATATCACTCTCTCTCATAATTAGGTAGTCTTTTCCATCAAGTTTTAGTTCAGTACCAGAATATTTACCATACAAAACTGTCATACCCTGTTTGAGGGTTACTGGATTATCTTTTGTACCAGGTCCAACAGAGACAACATTTCCTTTTTGAGGTTTTTCTTTTGCGGTATCAGGAATTATTATACCCGACGCAGTTTTAGTTTCAGCTTCAAGTGGTTCAACAAGAACTCTATCAGCTAAAGGTTTAATTTTTAATTTACTCATTTCTATAATTTATTTATCATTTTCATCAATCATGCCAATTTTAAAAAAGCGCCAAATCATCAAAAAAGAATAGAGAGACATGACAGCTTGACATTATTCCTCTAGGTTTGAATCATCGCTTGTGCTCTCCAAAATTTCATCAATGTCTAATTGCTCTTGATTTTGAATTAAGTCTGAATCAATATTATCAGATTCTGAATTCAGTGTAATATTAGAAAAAAGTATTAATACTAATATTAGAGATGCAAGAATCCATGTGGTTTTATCAAGAAAATCTGTTGTTTTTTTTACACCGCCAATTTGTTGAGTATCTCCTCCAAAAGACGAGGATAGTCCTCCACCTTTTGGGTTTTGAACCATGATAATCAAGATCAATAAAAAAGATAAAACTAGTATCAGAGCAAGAATTATATTAAACATTTTTCAACTTTTTCTTTAAAAAAATTATTTGGTCTGCAAATAAACTGATTTTTTCTGGATATTTCAAACTCAAAATTTCATATGCTTTCAAAGCATATTTAAATTTTTTCTGTTCAATGTACAACTCAGCTAGTGTTTCAGTCATGTAATCTTCTTTTTTTATTTTCTTTCTTTTCTTTCTTTTTGAATCTTTAAATAAGGAATAAACCATATCAGAACTATAATTTAAATCTTCATTTTCAGCCAATGATTTAGTTGATTTAATCCATTCAATAAATGATTTTTTATTGTCAAAAGACTTTTCTTTCAAATCACTTAGCAATTCAAATTTCTCATCTTCACTTAAAATTTTATTTTGAACTATTTTATATAAATAAGTCCTGTCAGAAATTTGTTTTGAACATATTTCTAAATTTTCATCGTAATCCAAACTATTATATTTTTTTGATAGTATAAGGTTTATAACTTTAAAGGGTGTAAAAATAGGGTATCTTCTTGCTAGTTTTTTAAAAAGCAGTTGATCCTCTTTTTTTAAACTTTTTACTTTGTCAAGCTTTTTTAAAATTTCGAATTTTGAAAGATTTACCATTTTGCTAAAGATGCGTTGAATATATCTTGTGTTATTCTCTCAAAAATAATTTCATGTGCTTCATTTTTTACACTCATTAGTTGCTGTTCGGCAGGAAAATCGTAGTAAAATGAAAATCTTCTTTCAAAATTATCTTCCTCTTTTTTCAAATTTAAAAAATTAACATTAATTGTAATAGTCAATCTATTTTGGGCTGCATCAAGATTTGCTGTTGCAGTCATAGGACTAACCCTATACTCTATTATTTCTCCATTGTAAACTAAATCTCCGTTACTTTGTAACATTTCTAAATTTGTTTGATTTTCTAGTATATTTTGCAGTGCAAGCGTGAAGTCCCTGTCAAGACCAGGTTCAAAAATTGAGCCGACGTTGTTACCCGAATTATTTTCAAAAAGATTTACTTGAAAAGATTTTGTACCCTCTGGAATTGAAGCTCCTGTAAACGAGTAATTTCCACAACCAACAATTAAGAAGGTAACTAGAACGAATAAATATGAATTACATTTCAATGTCATATTGTTTAATTTTTCTATAAAGAGTTCTTTCACTTATACCCAACTCTTTAGCTGCAATTTTCCTTTTTCCTTTACTTTTTTCAAGTGCTTTTATTATTAATTCTATCTCATTATGCTGTATAGATAATGTTTCTTCTTCCAAAACTTCCTCAGCATAGGAAAATTTATCAGAATGGTTTTGAACTGTTTCGCTACGAAAATTATTTTGATTTTTATCATAAAAATTGTCCTTGGATGATATTAAATCATTGAAATCACTCAATTTTTCTGGACTCTTTTCATCTACCTTTAAATAATTTGTGATTCTTTTTAGTTCATTTAAATCTTTCTTCATATCAAATAGAATTTTATAAAGAATTTCTCTTTCAGAACTAAAATCACTCTTATTATTTTCGCTTTCTTGGATTAGTGCAGGAAGATTTGATCTTGGTTCTGGCAAATATGAACTTAATAAATTATAATCGATTGATCTGTTTTTCTCAAGAACAGAGAGCTGTTCTGCAATATTTTTCAATTGCCTGATATTCCCATTCCAAACATGACCTTTAAGAACATTTTCTGCTTTTTCATCCAAGCGAATCGTTGGCATGTTATATTTTTTTGCAAAGTCAGATGCAAACTTTCTAAATAATAATATAATGTCATCTTTTCTTTTTCTTAGTGGTGGTATGTTTATTTCTACTGTACTAAGTCTGTAATATAAATCTTCTCTAAATTTTCCTTTTGAAATTGCTTCATGCATTTTGATATTAGTTGCTGCAACAATTCTAACATCTGTTTTTTGAGTTTTTGATGACCCAACTCTAATAAATTCACCGCTTTCAAGAATTCTTAGCAATCTAACTTGTGTACTGAGTGGAAGTTCACCAACCTCATCTAAAAATATTGTTCCGCCAGAGGCTACTTCAAAATATCCAGCTCTATCATTTGTAGCTCCAGTAAAAGCACCTTTCACATGACCAAAAAGTTCTGAGTCAATTGTTCCCTCAGGAATGGCTCCACAATTTACAGCAATATATTTGTTATGTTTTCTGTGAGAAAATTGATGAATAATTTTGGGAAAAACCTCTTTACCAACACCACTCTCACCCATAACCAACACTGTTATGTCAGTTGGAGAAACTTTTAGAGATTTTTCTATGGCCATATTTAATGAATGGTCATTTCCAATTATTTCAAATCTTTGCTTAATATTTTGTATTTCTGAGTTCATAATTTTAACTGCTACCAATCAATGTTGTTGATGTGTTGTCATCTATTTTAATATTTACCAAATCACCTGCTTTTTGATTCTTTTTGGGAAATACAACCATGATATTTTGATCATTTCTTCCACACCAGAAGTGACTAGATTTTTTTGATTCTTTTTCAATTAAAACCTCACAATTTTTGCCTACATAATTTTTTAAATTAAAATAACTGTGTTTCTGTTGTAAGTCAATAATTTCTTGAAGTCTTCTTTGTTTTATTTTCTCTGGAACATTGTCTTGTAATTTTTTACTGGCAAGGGTTCCTGGTCTTTCAGAGTATTTAAACATAAATCCAAAATCATATTTTACATAATTCATTAATTCTAATGTCATTTTGTGATCATTTTCACTTTCATTAGGAAATCCAGTTATGATATCGTGAGAAATTCCACAATCAGGAATAATTCTCTTTATTTTATCAACAAGTTTTCTATACTCACAAATTGTATGTTTTCTATTCATTAGTTTTAAAATTTTATCACTTCCTGATTGGACTGGGAGATGAATGTGCTTACAAATATTTTTATGTTTGGCCATAACATTTAGGACATTGTCTGACATATCCTGTGGATTTGATGTTGTAAACCTAATTCTCATTTTTTTGAAATTAACTGCAATTAGGTCTAGTAGTTTAGAAAATGATAGTGCTGATTTTTTTTGTAATTCAGAGGCATTTTTAAAATTCTTCTTTAAACCTCCACCATACCAAAGATAACTATCAACATTCTGTCCAAGTAAAGTTATTTCACGATATCCTTCATCTTTCAATTTTGAAATTTCTTGGATTATGCTTTTGGGGTCTCTGCTCCTTTCTCTTCCCCTAGTAAAAGGCACAACACAAAATGTACACATATTATCACAACCTCGGGTTATAGATACAAATGCCGATATTCCATTGCTAGTGAATCTAGATGGGTCTATGTCACCATATGTTTCATCTTTAGATAAAATTACATTGACGGCGTTATTACCAAATTCAACTTCGCGTAAGAGGTTTGGAATGTCTCTGTAAGCATCAGGCCCTACAACTAAATCAACAATTTTTTCCTCGATTAAAAATTTCTCTTTTAGTCTTTCTGCCATACAACCCAAAACTCCAACTTTTAAATTTGAGTTTTTCTTTTTTAATTTTTTGAATGACTCAAGTTTTTTCCTAATTGTGAGTTCTGCTTTTTCTCGAATAGAACAAGTATTTAATAATATTAGATCTGAATTAATATAATCATCAGAAGATTTATATCCATTTTTATTAAGTATCGATGATACAATCTCAGAATCAGAAAAATTCATTTGACAACCATAAGTTATGATTGAATATTTTTTTTTATTGTCAACTGTTGTTAGCATACTTTCAATATGATGGCAAATATAAAAAAACCTGACAAAGTGTCGTGTTTTTT
>TARA_B100000963_G_scaffold146237_1_pt1 | contig 29767 bp, 8 predicted proteins | sample TARA_B100000963 | Tara Oceans TARA_B100000963 (sample SAMEA2622097) | marine metagenome | biome: marine biome (ENVO:00000447); feature: surface water layer (ENVO:00002042); material: "saline water (ENVO:00002010), including plankton (ENVO:xxxxxxxx)" | depth 5 m | reverse complement strand
AAAACCTTACCAGGAAGTTTACAATTATTTGGCGATAATTTAGTACACATGGACGGTACACAAATAGAAATAAATTCAAGTATTTCATTAAACAATCCACCGTCTCAACCTACGATGAAAATTAATTCACTAGGTCCGATAGACATGCAATCAACCGGTCACATGAATATAATGGGTCTAACTGACACATACGTTAATGCTGGTAACCAAGTACAAATACAAACAACTGTTTTACCTCAACCGCCAGCCACACCTGCAAAAATCAATATGTCAGGTATCAGTAAAACAAAAACAACAAATACATTATTATCATTTGAAAGATTAGGCATAGGCACTTATCCTCCTAGGGTTGAGCAAGGTAAGAGCCCAGTAACACCTTTACTATTATACGATAAAGAAATTAACACTATTATAACTAGATGGGTCAGCATCGAGCCAAGTCCTTCTAGAAGGAAGAAGAAAGATTAATGGCTTTTGTTGATGATTTAGTTTTAGGTCAAATTGACACAGATGATTCTAAGCCTGTAAATTATTGTACTCCAAATGCATACTTTGAAGGATTGTATTTTGAAGGCAGTGATTATTCACAAGCAGTTTACCAAAAAACTTCAGACAAAGTTCCTGCCTTCTTTGATGTTAATAGATTTTCTTTAAGCACAGTAAAGCCTAAAATTAAAGATTTTTTGTCTAGAAATTACAGTTCTTTTATAGTGCCCACAGTTGTTGAAGGAGATGTCTTAATTGGATTTTCTCATAAACTTACTACTCCAGAAATTAATAATGGTTTAGTAGCATTTAACGACAACGGAATTTTGCCATTAGACATGCCAGAGGTAGCACAAATTATAAGAAAAAATCATCCGTATTTAAAAGGCACTAGTATTGTGCAGAACGGAACAGTAAACTATGAAGCATTTGCAAACTCTATTGCAGTATATGATGAAACAAAAAATATTTTTGTTTACAGTTTAGTAAATGGAGCAAGACCAGAATTTATCAATAGATTACTTGATATTGACTTACAGGTTGCATACAATATTGTGACAGACACTATAAAGGTGCCTGTAAATGAAAATCAATTTATGGCTATGGTGTCATTAGCATATGACATTGGCAGATCAAGATTTTTAACCAGTAAGTTAGTTAAATCTCTAAACAAAAACAATTACGAAAGTGTTGCAACATACTTTATGGAATTTGTAGAAGTGCCACGTAAAAGAGGAATAGGCGTAAGTCAAAGACTTTTTGATAGACGTAATGCTGAAGTAGATTTATTCAGCAGTATCTAGTTTATTAATATTCACTAATTCAGAAACTCTTACAAGTGCTTGATATTTTTGCTCTTGTTCATCAGCAACTGCTTTTTCTAATAATTGGATTTTAGCCTTTAATTCGTTACACTCATTATTTTTGTCAACTAGTTGACGTCTTAATTCTTCCTCTAGTGTATCATTAGTAAATTTCTTTGTTACTGCATCGATCATTTTGAAATGTTAATTACTTTTTTCATCTCATCTAATTCTGGAATGTAATCAACATTTCTAGCAATATAATCTCTAATAAAAACTAAAGCATACTTTTTTGTCTTGCTATTATAAAATCCCAAACTATCAAATTTACCACGTTTATCACGTTGTACCATTGGGTGGATTATAGTAACACCACCCGCTGAATTGATTTCGGTTGCTTTAGATTCCAACTCTTTAAATGTTGAAACAATTTTCTTAATAATTTTGTCGGTTTTCATATGGTCCTTTTAAATGTTTACCTAAAATTATTTACTATAAATTACAAATTTTACTGCTTAATAGTGATAAATTACCACACATAATTCAATGTCAAATGTACATTACGGCCTTCAGTATTGTAAAATGGAACAACTTCAACAACTTCATTTGTTAAGTTGTCTGCTCTCAGTGCCACAGTAAACCCATTATCAAACTCTTTAGACACAAGCAAATCTAGTTTATGTAAATCCTCTAAGAACTCTTCATCTTCTGCAAGGTAGTCATATGGTCCAGGTTCTCTTTCTAAGTTTACAGCATACTTTACCTTGATGTCTACGCCATTATAGTTTTCTTCAAATATAACAGCACTAGCATATTTTGGAACTCTTGGTTGATCTGTGTCTGTGTATTTAAACATTACTGTTACAGGACCAAATGCATTCTTATAACGTATTCCTTGCGTTGTATAGGCTCCTGTGTTGTTGTATGTAGGGTCTGTGTAAGTTACAATATCTTCCTCAACAAAATCATAAACACAACCAGGCAAACCAAATGTTACAGCATCGTTGTCTGTCCAATTAGTGTTTAATACACAACCAGCAACAGAGTCTGCGGTGTTAAAAACAAAACTGCTTGACGGTGTTGATATCATTTGACTTGGTGTATATTCTATTGCCTGTTCAAATTCATATCTAAATATGCTCAATACACCGTAACCAATTTCGTATCCAATTGCTTCTTCTGGCTCAAGTGTTGGGTTACCTGTTACCCAACCATCGCCATTGAGTTCATATAAGTTAGGTTTTCTAAAACTATTACCAACATTAAAAAACCATGGTCCTTTTGCAATTCCAAGACGTAAAGCATTCTGATCGTCATTGCCAACTCTTACTCCAAAGTTATAATCTAATACAAAATTTGCATTTGCAGAAAAATAAATCCCTGCATTTTCATCTGTATATTTGTTTACTTCTTCTGTTAATTGAAAATTTCCGTCACCAACATAAGTTATGTCAAACTCGCCTGAGCCAACAAATTCACCGGTCCATAGTGGTCTAGACTTATCCGCATCGTCCTCAGCATAGTAAATGCCAGGCTCTTCAATTTCTGTAGACACTTCATCATAACCTTGTGTCATTGACCAACTGTTAGTGTTGTAATAAATTTTTTCTAAATCAACACCAAATGCTATATCAAGATTATTGCTTAGGTTCATTTGATTACCAAATCTGGCAAAATCTCTATAACTTTCATTTGCATAAGTTTGTTCTGCTTCAGTAAAGTAATCCCCGTCATTGTAGTTTCTACCTATGGTCATAAAGTCATTTCTTATAGCAATATTATATCTTTCTCCATCTTGAACACAATTATTAGACTGTCCCCAATTGGCGTCATAACAATTATCATAATCATATTCATATGTAGTATGCTTACCTATAAAAGTAAAGTCACCAAAGTTTACATTGAATCTTGCAGTTTTGTTTACATAGTTGTCTTTTTCGTTATTGTCATTTCTTACACTACCCATACTGCTATCCGACAAACTAAACTCCAGTTCATCTATAGGTGCTACTCTAATATAGTTGTCTTGACCTGCTCTATAAGTAACTCCTTTTTGTATATCATCTTGAATTAATACAGTACCTGCCATACTGCCGGAACCGTATATGACACCATTTGCACCTGTGATAATTTTAACATTTTGACCATGTGCTAAATCGTGTCCAAAGTCATACCAACCTGAACCAGGATCATTTGCAGGGATACCATTTACAAAAACTGCCGTGTGTACTGTTTGAGCACCTCTTTCAGCATAACCTACAAAACCACCTGGGCCGCCTTGTGGGTATGTAAATGCTGGTAGTATTGCACTAATTAAATTTATATCTTTTGTAGGATCGACAGTCTTTTCTGATGATTGCTCTGCTACAACTACTACCTCTTCAATCTCGTCTGCTTTTGTTTCATTTGCCCATAACATAAACAGCATGAATGCCGCCACAAAATATAGTGGACTAAAATTAATGTGAAAGTTCTTTTCGAATTCGTTCATTATTTCTCCGTTATTATTTCCTTTAATGAGGACTCAAACATTTCAACTCCTAAGGCTTTATTTGCTTGCCAATCCGATGTTTGATCTCCTTCTCCAATTATATCACTTATAAACTTCATACATTTGAAGTCTACGCCAAAATGCATACACACTTTTGCAAGTGCATACGATTCCATATCTACAACATTGCAATACCCTTCGGGAGTCACAGTTGCAAACTTATCTTGAGTATAACATGTAAAACCTTTGTCGTCAACCACTATTTCTTGAGTATTTGTTTCAAAAGGTGTTTGATATTTGTCAAACCCAAACTCTGTACAATCCATATCAGATTGCACAAACTTACCAACATGTAGCATGCCTTTCATATTTGGATCTACACCACCTGCTGTTCCGTAATTAATAACTAAATCTGTATCTGGATTTTGTGTCAGATACTGAGTAAGTACTAAAGTAGCATTTATTTTGCCAACTCCTGTAATTATTGTATTGTAATCGCCCTGTAGGCCTTCTAGTTCGTCTGCTAAAGCAACAACTAAAACATATTTCATGGTCACCTCTTTATAAAGTTATACTTGTAATTATTCGCAACACAGGGGTAAAGAGATAAATAACTGGCAGGAGATACAAAAATGCAAATAAAAGACATCTTAACAGAAAATCTACAAGAAAAAGAATTTGGCGTTATAGACAGAATGAAACAATCTGCTAAAAATTTAGGCAATACGATTGCAGGTAGAGCCGGGTTCACTTCACGAGCAAATAAGGCTGTAGCAGGTGGTGTTGAAAAACAAATGATGTTAGGTGCAAATAAGGTATCCGATGCGTACACAAAATTTGCCGCGGCAAAGTATCCAGGCTCTGATCCAAACACATTGCGAGTTTCACAGTTTAAAGAATTTATGCGTGGTTCTAATAAATTAAAAGGCGAAGAAAAAAGAAACTATGAGGTGTTTGCAAAATTTCCTGAAATACGAAATGCCTTTGTAAAAGAAAAACCCACTGATATGAATACTGACACAGTATTTAAAGGTGAAGATAAGCAGACTATATTCAAAGCAATAGCAGGACAACAGATAGCCGCTAACATGGGCGGAGGTGCTCCGGGCCAACCAAACAAAACTAATTTTGGAGGTAAGCCTGTTGGTCCAGAAGATAGTGCAAAAATTCAATCAGCATTAGATGGTATGAGTCCAGATCAGATTAAAGCATTCATGAATGCGGCTCAAGACCGAATTGCTTAAAAAACTTTAAAAAACCCCCATCATTAAAGCATCCGTTAATAATACTGATAAATAGTTGTATGGCTACATTTATTGGATTTAGTACAGATAAAAAGAAAAAGCCGCCTTTTACACTTACAGATTTAGATTTGGTAAAACAAGACTTACTTAATCATTTCTTAACTAGAAAGGGCGAACGTGTTATGCGACCAAATTTTGGAAGTATTATACACGATGTTTTAATGGAGCCATTTGATAATTTAACTAGACAAGACGTCGAAGACGAATGTAGAGAAATTGTTGGCAATGATCCAAGAGTAGAACTTTTAGATGTTATTGTGGAAAACCAAGAACATTTACTTAAAGTAGAACTGTATTTGCAGTATAATGTAGATCAAAGCAAAGACGTCTTAGAATTAAGATTAGAAAGAGAGTTTGGAGACACTTAATGGCAATTAGTACAAGAAATCAAAATCTATTCGCCGCAGAAGATTGGGAAGTAGCCTATCAGGCATTTACCAAGGTTAGTTTCAAGGCATATGATTTCAGTACAATGCGAACAGCAATGCTGGAGTATATCAAAGAAAACTACCCAGAATCATTTAATGATTATATTGAAAGTTCAGAATTTGTAGCAATAGTAGAATTATTAGCATATCTTTCTCAGAGTTTGGCTTTCAGAGCAGATCTAAACACCAGAGAAAACTTTTTAGCAACAGCAGAAAGCAAAGATAGTATTTTAAGACTGGCAGACATGCTAGGTTATGCACCTAAAAGAAATATTCCTGCAAGTGGATTAGTTAAAATAGATAGCATTGCAACTGACGAACCTATAATAGACGCATCGGGAGAAAGCCTACAAGGTGTTGAAGTAGACTGGAATGATCCCTCAAATGCAAATAGTTTTGATCAATTTATAACAATTCTTAATAGTGCATTCAATCAAAGCAACCCTTTCACAAAACCTGTCAAAGACGAAATAGTAGGTGGTATATCCACAGAGATATATGGACTCAACAATCAAATAGGTACAACACCAGTATTTCCTATTAGTGCAAATATCAATGGTCAAAGTGTTCCTTTTGAATTAGTAAGCACCAGCATTGAAAATGGTGTATTCAAAGAAGCAGATCCAGATATTTACAGTAATATGAATATTGCATACAGGAATGACAAAAAAGGTTTAGAAAGCGAGTTCACAGGATTCTTTATGATGTTCAAACAAGGTACTCTTAATTTTGAGGACTACATCTTTGAAAGAGCATTACCGAACAGAATTTTAGATATACCAACTGCAAACATCAATGAAACAGATGTATTTGTTCAACAATTAGATGAAAATGCTATTAGACAAACAACATGGACAAAAGTCTCGAACTTAACAGGTCAAACATTACTTTATAACAATTTGAGCCTAAATCAGCGAAACGTTTACGCAATAGAAAATTTATTTGATGATGGCATCAGAGTAAGATTTTCAGATGGTAATTTTGCAAATATACCAACAGGTATTTACAGAGTATATTACAGAACTAGTTTAGGTGAAAACTTTATAGTAAGACCGCAAAATTTACAAAATGTTAATTTAACAATTCCATACTTTAATAAAAATGGTCAGAAGTTTAATTTAACAATGAACATGTCTTTGAAAACCACAGTTGCAAATGGTTCGGCGGCAGAAACATTACAAAGTATAAAAACAAGAGCACCACAAACTTACTTTACACAAAATAGAATGGTAAGTGCTCAAGACTATAATGTATTTCCTTTGAGTCAAAGTGTAAACATATTAAAACTTAAAGCAACAAATAGAACACATGCCGGTCACAGCAGATACATTGACATAGAAGACCCTACAGGAAGATTTAGTAGTGTGACTTCTTTTGCTGATGACGGAGCATTATATAAGGACATAGAAAACAAAGCAACATATTTAACATTTGGTACCAGTAAAACTGTATTACAGATTCTAAAAGAAGATGTTGCAAATATTACAAAAGATACAAATTTACAAAATTTTGTGTATGATGATTATAGAAAACTACACAAAGATCTAGATGCTTTGGCATTTGACTTAACTGCAAATAACAAAGACATAACTTGGGTAACACAACCTGCTAAAAATAAAAACAACACAGGTTATTTTACAAGAATAGAAAATGGTGCTAGAACTACTCTTAACAACAGCACCAATGATAACAGAATTATACAACCAGGATCGTATGTAAGATTTAAAGATCCTGCAGACCCTACTATTACAGAACTAGCAACAATTACCAGTATCACAAACAACGGTGTTCCTACTAATTTGTTAAGTGTAACAGAAGGGGTAGTAAAATTAAACAAAGAAATAAAAAATGCGTATAGAGCCGTAGAAATAATTCCAACACTTAATGCATCTTTACTAGAGCAAGACATAGGTATTGCTTTTAAAAATAGAATTGACGCCAAAGAAGATTTTGGTATAGGATACAATTTTAATCCAGGAACAGCAAATGGTACACACTGGTATATCATTGATAACTCAAACTTACAAGCAAGTGCTGATTTTAATCCTGCAATTACTAGTGGAGCAAGTTGGTTAATGAAATTTGAATACAATAGTACAACAAGTACCTCAAGTATTTCGAACTACACTATCACATCGCGTGGAACAAGATTAATTTTTGAAAGTCTTAAAGATATTAAATTTTATTTTTCAAATGATGAAAAAACATTTGACTCTAAAACAGGAAGAGTACTTAAAGATAAAATTGCTTTGACCACTGCAAACTTTAAGCCACAACTTATAGAAACATATAATTGGATAGATACAGATTTAAATAATATTGGCGACAGTTGGCAACTGGAAAGCACAAATGCCACTTATACGCCTAATGTAGGAAACAGTCCAGAGATCATTCTAAGAAGTAGAGATGTAAAAGCAAAAGACTTAGAAGTTAGATTTATTAGTAACTTTGGATTATTACAAACAGGAGAAGCAAGAGTTTCAGGTTCTGCAGACTACAGTCAAGGAGATTTTGTGCCTGCAGTATCAACAACCATTGCAGTAGATCCAATATCAGCAACAACTGGTAAAGCAGTTGTAAAACTTAATAGTGCTAAACTATCAGCATTACCTAGCAGTATAACTATACCATTAAGCAAATTTGGTGTATCACTTACTGGTGGTGCAAATGGAAACATAGCCTATGTAAATTATGACACAGGTTCAAGCAGTTACAAATCTTTTACAGGTAATGCAACAACTACAACATTTGAAGTAGGCGATACTGCTACAGAAGGACATATAGATTTATTGTCAAATAGTGCAATAAAAATTTCTGACTTTGATAGTTTAAGCAGTAGATGGAACGGATTCAAACATGCAGATAAAATGCAAATAGTTTACAAAAATGTAAAAGAGTCATTAGACAAACCACTAGAATTTGAAATAATAGATTCATACAGATACGGTGACGGATTTGCAGACCCGGCCAAAGTTGTAGTTAAGCCTATTGATTCTGACTATGATGGATTCCCAGATGATCCAGATCTATTTGATAGTTTTGTTGGTAGTACAGATTTTGTGTTCTTTGAACAATTTACAGACTTAGACGGATACACATACGAAAGACCTGCAAAGTTTAAAATATTAAACTTCTCTACAGAAACAACTATAGAAGTTGACTTTGTATTGGATACTGTGGCACCAGGAAGTGACCCAGATAACAAAACTGCATTTACAGATTTTGATCTTATAATTGTAAAAGATTTATCTGTAGCAGAAACATATTTAAGAAATAATTTAGGTAAACTAAATCACAAATTAGTATTTCCAAGATCTTTATTACCTAAAGTATATGAATTAATTAATGATATAACAACACCTAAGATGATTGTACTTACAGCAAACAATCAGTACAATGTAAAAATAGGTAGAAGTTTTGAACAAAACACACTTGAAATAAATCCAAGGAAGTGTTCATTTGAGTGGCAACACATTGCACCTAGTGATGTTAGAATAGATCCTAGTATTAGTAATGTAGTTGAAATGTTTATGTTGACTAAATCTTACTATCAGTCTATGATAAGTTATAAGAACGGAGGTTTAACAACATTACCAAAACCACCTACATCAGAACAACTTGCACAAGAATTTGCAGGACTAGATGAATTCAAAAGTGTTAGCGATCAACTAGTTTATAGCAGTGGTAAGTTTAAACTGCTATTTGGCGAAGATGCTGATGAAGAATTACAAGCAAAAATCAAAGTTGTTAAATTACCAGGCAGTACTGTTTCAGACGCAGAAATCAGAAGCGGAGTACTAGAATTAATCAATGCTTATTTTAACGTTGAAAATTGGGACTTTGGAGAAACATTTTATTTCTCAGAACTAAGTGCCTTCATACACCAAGAGTTGGGCAGAGCAGTAGCATCAGTTGTTATTGTTCCTAATAAATCAGAATCAAGTTTTGGTGACTTATATCAAGTTAGAGCGGCTTCAGATGAACTATTCTTTTCTACAGCAACAGTTGATAATGTAGAAATTGTTAAGAGTTTATCTGCAACGAACCTAAAACAAATATCAGGTTCGCCTATTTCCAAATCAACTACAGGTTCTTCAACATCATCAAGTACAAGTAGTAGCAGTGGTAGTAGTGGCAGTGGTGGTAGCGGTAGCGGTGGCTCCGGTGGATCAGGTGGAAGTGGATACTAATGAGTAACAAATATTTTGATTTATTGCCAATACAACACCAGACCAGTGTTAATAAAAATTTCTTTGAAAGCACGGTCGAGCAGTTGTTCTCAAAAGCAAACATTGAAAATATACAAGGATTTATAGGTACGCCTAGAGAATCACAAAGCAATACTGTTTTTATAAATCAACCAGCACCTAATAGAGATTATTACAGTTTCGATCCTGTGGTTACCACAGTTGATAGTGTGTCTGGTAAACCTACAAACTTAACTTTTTACGAAGACTTTTTATATGATTTAAGAAGTAAAGGTGGACTAATAGAAAATCATGATCGACTTTTTAAAACAAACCAGTATGCTTATGCACCACCTATCAACTTTGACAAGTTAATAAATTATCAAGATTATTACTGGTATCCCTCAGGACCAGAAGTTATTGAAGTCACAGGCAATGCCAGTGTAACAATCACCATAGATAACATTATTGGATTGACTTCATATACATCTCCCACAGGAGTAACACTAAAAAATGATCAGGTTGTTAAGTTTACAGGTACTCATGTAAGTGGAACATCGTATGCAGTAGACAATCCGTATATTGTTACAGGTGTTGGCGAAGCAATTGAATTGATAGATATGCCAGATTCAACTTCTGCATACGCAGAATTTACAGATTTTTCATTTGAACAATCTAATGTTTCTACATATACACAATCTGCTTTAAATCAATATTATGCAGATTCTAATTTACCAGGAGACTATGTCGTATCAACAGGCGGAGACTTTAAACAGTCTTGGAGAAACATTGCCAGTAGTGTAGCACCACATGATAATTCTTCTATGTGGCTAGGTAATTTACAATTACAAGTCGGAGATGCTGTCACAAACAATGTTAAATATTTAGGTAATAGTGCTCAACGTACAGGAAATGTAGTTTTTGCTAATGTGTCATCCTTGACATATTATTTGCCTGATGGTGTAATACATAGCACAAACTTTGCTATTGATGATTTTCATTCCACTTATATAAATCCGCAAATACAATTTAATATAGATTCCACATCTGGTTGGGACGCCACGCCATGGTCTGCTAGTACTACTCAAGATAATGCAGACTACTTAGTTGTAGAAAAAGGTGCTAAAAATAAAAATCCATGGAGTAGGTTAAATTACTGGTGGCATGTAAATGAGTTACGTGAACCCTTAAAAGACAATACCACAGGATTTGCATTACCAACTTCGGCAATAAGAGCAACAAGGCCTATTATAGAATTTGATAGAGACATAGAACTTTATAATTGGGGTAACGTATTTTTAACAAAAGTTGATATCATAGCAGACAAGAAAAAAGAAGACCTTGTAGGATTAGCATTAGGCTTTCCTATTAATAGTGCGTCTGCTACAGCAAATGCCAGTATAATATTTCCACAAGACGAAACTAGCATAGCACAAAAGATTTATAGAATAACAAATAATAGTGGTGTAATTTCATTTACTGAAGATGCCACATTGAGTAATTTAGTTACAACAGGTGGACATGTTTATAGTGTTACAGGTACAAACATAGGTTTAGATTACTTTTGGAATGGTACTGCATGGAAACAAGCACAACAAAAAATCAAAGTTAATCAAGAACCAAAATTTAACTTATATGATACAGAAGGCGTTAAAGTAGACGATCCTGCAAAATACCCATTTAGTAATTTTACAGGATGTCCTGTTTTCACATATAACACTGATAAAACTAGTACAAGTTCTACAACATATGATAGCACATTAGATGCAAACATAGTTTATCAAACAAGCAAATTTAGTAGTGAGCCAACATTCCATAATCATTTAGGACACCATGTAGTAACATATAAAGCAAACTTATTGGCAGAAACTTCTACCATTAAAGGCTATTTGTTTTTCAAAGACTTGCAACAAGATTATAAAGGCAATGACAATACAAGATTTAGAAATAACTGGCATCCAATAAATTTACCTACACATTATAGAGACTTTGCAAATACACAAACATATTTTGCAAACGAGGTTGTAAAATACGAAGGTCAATATTTTGTAGCAAATGCAAATATCAGTGCTGGTAATTTTGATATTTCAAACTTTAAATTTTATGAAGATGTACACCCAACATATTCAAAACAATATGTCGAAGATGTAATTTCAATAGATACAATAAATGACAAAGAAAGATTCTTTACCACAAGTGCAAGTCCCGAAGGCGAAGATATCAAAGTCAAACTTAATGATACAACATTAAAACTAAACACAGACTTTGGAATAAGATCAAATACCACAGGCATAGTACTTAATCCAACTTTAAAAAACGTTTCATTAAGAGATGTTGGACAGGGTTATGTCGTAAATGATGTTTTAACATTAAGCATTGCAGGAAGCAATTCAAATGTACAAATTAAAGTTACTGACGCAGAAACATTCGATGGTAATATTAGTAATGGTGGCGGACAAATAAAAAGTATTTCAGTAACAAATTATGGATTATATAACGAGTTAGTCGGACACCCAGGAAACATTACTTCAACTTATGTAAGTTCACCAGGAAGTAGTTCAGGTGTAGGTGCAACATTTGACTTTACATTTAACGAAACAGTTTCACCTAAAGATACCGATGTCTTAAATGTAAAAACATATACCAAAGGTGGTAGAAAGACTTCTATAGATGCATACGGATTCTTTGAAATACCCGGAGCATTAAAGTATAATCCACTTAACACAGAAATCAAAGATACCAGACTAAGCGATTTAGTTGGACACGGAAACAAATTATTAGAAAATCAAATTGGATTTACTGGCAAAGTTACTGGTAATAACAATTTTAAAGATACAAGCAAATCATTTAGTATTAATGATATAAACATTGGACAAGTAGATTCAGATTTAGTACATGCATTGTTTTTAAGTAAAAATGAAAACAGAAACATGATAAATTCATTACGTTTTGGTAATGATGAATACAATAAGTTCAAAAGAAAATTTTTAACAAACTTAGAACTTTACTTAAAAAATAATGATTATTTGTCGCAAACAAACTTAGAAATTTTAGACACAGTTCTTAAAACATTAAAGGCAACAAAACTTGCTAGAGATAGTTTTGATTTAACTTACATGGTGCCAATTGGTACAGACTATACTTCAGAAAGTTTAAATGTAAGTAATGTAAGTGTAAAAGATTATACATTTACTAATACTGCCAATGTAGCACTTGATAAAAATTTACATATATTATTGCACAATGATACCGTATTATGTGCAGATAAAGATTACACAATAGAAAGTTCATTACCGTTTGACATCAAGTTAGATAGTAGTATTACTTTAGCAGTAGATGATAAAATTACATTAAGGTCATACGAAAACAGTGAATCTGCAGGTGTACCTACAAGTTTACCTAAACTAGGAATGTACAGAGCATTCCAGCCACAGTTTATTACAGACACATCTTATCAAACGGATAAAGATGTAATTTTATGTCATGACGGAAGTTATGTAATTAAACAAAACGATAAAATAGATGAAATTATTTTAGCATTTGAAACAATAGTTTACAGTAATATTTGCGATGAATACAGAGTATGCGAATATATTGATCTAAATGAATACACCGTAAGACCAAGTTTCTTTACAGAAACTGATTACTCTCTGGTAGAGTACAATAAACTTTTACAAACAAACTTTAACAAATGGGTAAAAGAAAGTAACGTTGATTACAGAACAAATACTGTACATGATTCCACAAATGAATTTACTTGGAATTATGCAGTAGGTCCAAACAATCCTGGATACTGGAGAGGTATATTTAATTTTTATTATGATACTGATACTCCAAATACTACTCCTTGGGAAATGTTTGGATTTGTTAAAAAACCAAGTTGGTGGGACACTCAATATCCTAATGCAATTACAAGTACATATACAGCATTTTGGAATAATGTTAGAGACGGTTACATACCAGCAGGTAGCAGAAAGGGTTATTACAAACGTTGGGCAAGACCTAATATTAGTTCGTACTTACCTGTTGATTCTGCAGGTGCATTGAGATCTCCACAAGACTTTTTATACACAGGTGTTATAAGCACAACTCCAGGAATAGATTCACAATGGTCATTTGGTGACATGTCGCCGGTAGAATACGCCTGGAGAAAATCTAGTTACTATCCTTTTGCTGTAGCCGAAGCATTGTATTTGGCAAGACCAGGAGAGTTTGTAAAACAATTTTATGATAATAGAAATCTAAAAAAATTAACAGTACAACCAGAACAATTGGTTGATAAAAATACTGGAGTCAGAAAATTAAGACAAGACTATGATCCACATGGATTTGTTAGCGACACAAATGAAATAACCACTAGGTTAGGTTATACTACATTAATAGATCAGTATTTAAGATTTTACACACTATCTACAAATACCGAAATAGGTAATCCAATCAAATCATTAGACACAAGATTAGGTCATAAATTTGCAGGATTTGTAAACAATAAAACATTAAAAGTTTTTAGTGAAAGTATTAGTACAGATGGATTTAGTGCAAGTCAAGTTCTACCTAGAGAAGATGTAACAGTTAATTTACATACAAGTCCATACAACAGCAGAAATTTCTATACTGGTGTAAAAATTACAAAAACAACAGACGGATTTTCTGTAGCAGGTTACGATACTGTATCACCATTTTTTGAAATAATAACAAGTGATAAAGCAGGTCCTAAAGAAGGCGTGTCAGAAGGTGGCGAGCCTGTATCCTTTAGCATATTTGAAACTGGCACAAATTATTTGAAAAATGAAATTATCAAATTTGGCGGTTCCTTCTACATGGCAAAAGATGATTTAACACCTGGTAGTTTTGATTTAGCACAATGGACTGTTTTAAGTGCATTGCCTACAACAGGCGGAGCATCTGCAACAGTATTCCAATCAGGAACTGGAGAGACAGAAAAAGTTTTCTATGATACTGTATTTACAAATGTACAAGATACATTTGACTTCCTTGTAAGTTTAGGAAGAAAACAAAAAGAAATGGGATATGATTTTGGCGAATATGATGTAGATATTAATAGTTTAAATGATTGGATACTTGCTGGTAGAAGATTTTTATTCTGGTCAACAGAATCACATGCTGTGGGCGAAAGTATTAAGTTAAGTCCATTATCAGAAACAGTAACATTTGAAAGTACATCAGGAAAAATTGCAAAAATTCAAAGACAAATTAATGAACAGTTTTCAATAGTCGATGAAAACGGAAAAGTAATTTTACCAGATGATTGTTCAATTGTAAGAGAAGATAACACAATTAAAGTGTCTCCTATAGATAATAGAATATATGGAATATTATTACACACAGAATTAGTAGAACATGCTTTTGTAATTAATAATAAAACAGTTTTCAATGACGTAATCAATGATAACGTACTAGGTGTAAGACAAGAAAGATTAGAAGTAAAAACTCAAAGAAGTAAAAATTGGGACGGAAGATATCAAGCAGAAGGTTTAGTTATCATAGGTGATGCTGTATTACCAAACTTTGATACATTAATAGATAGTATTAGACTATTCCACGACAAAGACGCAACATTGCTTGATCCGTTGAAATCAGAATTAGCAAAAGGATTAATAGGATATCAAACTACAGATGATTATGTAGATATCAAAGTGGACGATAGAGTTGGCTACGAATATCACAAAGGCGTGATAAATTCAAAAGGTACAGCAAACTCACTTACAAGTTTAATTAGATCTAATGTTGTAAACACAAATAAGAATATTGAACTTTATGAAGAATGGGCAGTTAAACGTGGCGAGTTTGGTGATGTTTATAATCACCAAAGTATGGATATTAAATTAGACGAAAGTAAATTTACAAGAGACAATCAACAAGTTGAAATAATATATCCTGAAAATATCACTGGTGCAGTATCAAATATTTTTGTGTTTGAAAGAAACACAACTTATTATAGTGTACCAACAATAGAAATAGATCCGCCAAAGTCTGGTAATGCCGCAACAGCCACAGCAAAACTATTTGCTAATGCACAATTAGAAAGTGTAACAATTACAAGCGGCGGTGATGGTTATTCAAGTAAGCCTAATGTTGCAGTAATAACAGGTAACATTGTTATATCAGAATTCAGTGATGTACTAGCATTTGGTGTAGCAAGTAGTAGTGCTACAGTTGACTTACCTTTAACAGGTGCAAATGCATTAACAAATATCAGTATCACTGACCATACCACATCAAGCACCAAAGACATTTATCTTGGTAACGAAAGAAGTATAGAAAGAGTTGTAACAAAAATTAATAAAGATTTAGGTAGTGCCAATATAGCAAATGTCACAGCATTTAGTGATATAGATACACCTGCTGAAATACATTCGGCAACACAAATTACTAAAGGAACAACTGCTCAAGTTACAACAGCAACTAACATCGAAATCAATTCAAATGTGAATTCTTTAGAAGCAAATGTTGGTGCTATTGGATTAACAAATCCAGCAACAGTAACACTATTAGGTACAGCACAAGAAAAATATTTTGGTGTAGGGGATAGCATAACATTTGTAAATAAAAATCAATCGGCATATCCAGTCGCTACTGCAAATATTTTAAACAAAACATTCTTTACAAAACCAACAAGTTCATCTGATGTTTATGAATTGTACACTAATCAGGCATTAACTGCCAATGTAGATGCAACTGGTTGGACAGCACCAGGTAGTAATGTACAAGAGTTAGGTGCTTATCAAGGTGCAAATGCAGATTTGGCTAATGTACAATTTAATATTGGTAATATAAATGCAACATCTAATAGCGATCTATATGCAGAATTAACAGCATTAAATGGAACTTATTATGTCCACAAACAATCAAGTACAACATTTAATTTATATACAGATCCTGCTATGCAAATACCTTTGAATACCAGCACATTAACAAGCAACTATTCAACATCAAATGTAGCATATAATAATATACAAGCAAATGTCACATTACTTGGTACAGGCGGAGACAACAGATTATTTATTAAAGGTAATGACTTTACCTTAGCAGAAAGCACATTACCAGGTGGTAATCCTAGTGCCTCTTTAACAACTCTTAATATGACAGCAGGTAGGTATCAGCCTACTCAGAGATTCCCTATAAGATCTGCAAACAATACAACATCAAATGACATTATAGTTTCAGTTGATAACAAAAATGTTGCTACAACTTTTTGGTCATATGATAGAGGTAATAGAACTAGTATAACAGCAAATGCTACAGTTGTCAACGATTATTCAATAAATCCAAACAATGCATTCCAAGTTGTTTTAAGTGGTAACAGCAAATTTGAAGATCAAAATATAGTAAACGTAGACGGCAAATATCCGTTTACTGAAATTTACATAGATAATAAGCGAGTAATAAATACACCAGAATATACAGCATTTACCTTAAACAATGCAGGTTCTGATACAACAATCAGTTTTAGTAATACAGCACTTTACACAGATAACTTTAGTATAGGTTCAAACATCACTGTGATAGAAAGTGGTTCTGTACAATTTAATAATACATTTACAGCAGACGTACCAGGTAAAGTTTTAAACATTAAGAGTGTTGCAAATGACACACTTATTGCAAACACCATTAGTAAACGTACATATGATAAAACTGTAGATATTTTAACAGACAACAAGATTACTATTGATATTGACGACACAGAAAATATGCTTAAAAGACCTAGCAACTCATTACAGGACGGCTTATGGTTTAGAGATGCTAAAGATGAATACATTGTACCTAATGCAGGATATGTAAACAGACATAAAGTACAATGGGAGTCAATAGACATTAGGCATTTTGCTAATGTAATTGGTACAGGTAAAAGAAATATTCCAGTTGCAGATGATTACCTACACTTAGGAAAATCAGAGAATGAAGATTGGAATGTTTACAGATTAAAGAAACATGGTATAGAATCCACAGATGGTAGCATATCAGGTGCAAAGAATTATATAGATACATTAGAAGGCAGAGCAAAATTATTCTCAGATCAAAGATTGTCAAAATGGACCGACGGTAATATACTTGGCGATAAAACAAATGCAAAATATTTTGACAATGTTGTAGTTCTAAAAAATGCTAACCTATCAGATACAGTTGTAGAGTGGAGTAATGAAGATTATGTCTTTACTCCTAGAGTTGTATATAAAGGTGATTATAAACCTTTAAAGAAAATCAGTAGAGGAATACAGAAATTAAGACCAGGAGATAGTGGTGTAATCACAGAAGTGCAACCTTTCAAAGATGACAACTACATGGCAAGAATATACGGAGACTTTATACATCCAGTTCAAAGTTTGGAGTTTTTCATTAGAGGAAGTATTGTAAAAGATAACTTGCCTGGTGCAAATACACAATCAGTAATTTGTTCTCCATTATCAATGACAGGTGTCGATGTTGGAGATACTGTTAGATTCTTTGGTTCACAGGCAACAGCGGCAAATCTTACTGTTGGTAAACCATATACAGTTACAGGCATCAGTGAAAAAGGACTTGGTGGTAATCCAGGAGCAGTTGAAACAGATGATCCAAGTAAAGGCTTCTTTACATTTAATGAAGCAAATGTAACAGCCACAGATTTTGCATCTGTTGATTCTGAATGTTTTGTTGCATACGAATCCAGTTTAGATTTTGCTCTTAATACAAGAGTAAAATCATTAACAACAAATCCTAGCAATAGTATTACATTAGAAGTAGGCTCAGCATATAATAGAAACATATTGAGTTATATTTCAAATGGATTAAATTTTGAATTTGTAGAATTAGGCGAAGGAAATAGACTTACAAATACTAATGACTTTTTTGATCCTAGTAAAACTTATACAGTATCTAATTGGAATGCAAGTGATAGAACATTTACAATATCCAGTAATATAACTGTAAATGATGCAACAATTACCAGAACTGCATTTAATGAATTAACATTTGCAGGTTTTGGAAACAGTGACGGAAAAGGCAACAGCACATTATCAGGTGCCAACGTTTCTACAATAGATAAAGGAGATTTTGTACAATTTACAAGCACAGGTGCTTATGCAGGAAATGTATATCCTGTAATTAGTAATGACGGAAACTTTATAAAAATTTACGATCCTGCAACTACTAGTAACACAACAAATAGAACTGCAATAATTTACACAGGTACTAAAGAATCACGTTCAGGTACTGTAACAAGTTTAACAGGTAATGCTTTAACAATATCCGGATTCACAACTAGCAATTTAGGAACATATGGTTTTGGTAATGTACAATTCCTTAATTCAAATACTAGCACAGGAAAAATTGCAGGTGTATCTGGCACAGATAGGCCATTAAGAATTAATTCTAACACAATTATATTAGATGTAGGCGACTCAGTTAGAACAATGCAGAGTAGATTCCCTGTACATACATTAAGAGATACAACATTAAATACTGTAGATTTATTCTTCAAATCAGATAGTGCCTCAGAATTTGGTAGAGTGTTATTTAATAGCAGTGAAAAAACACCTGAAGAACAAGACATTATAAGTAATGATCCAAGTAAAATATTAAATTATAACAACAAACCAATCTATATAGGTTTAGGATTACCTACAAGCGACAATGCACTTACATTAGAAACTGATTTTGCAGGCATACCAGAATCATTAAGATCAATTGACGAAGTAGAATTAGATCTTGAATTTAGATATGTAACCAGCGAAGGCTTAAAACAACTACTTGACATGACTGGACTTAAATTACAAACAGGTGCCGGCTCTGGTGGTGGAGTAATGTATGATGAAATAGGCATGCCTTTAGTAAACCCAACAAACAATTCTGCAGATTTATTAAGCGAGTTAGATAATTTTGATGCAGAATGGTGGATAGAAAACTTTACCTACAAACAAATAACACCATCACTAGACGGAATGTTTGTGGAGTTATTTGGTAAAAACGGAAGGAACGAATCCAGTAAACTAGATTTAATACCAAGATATTACGGAGAACATCAAGGACTTAACTTAGTAGGTGAAGTCGAAAGAGGATTAACTATATCTGGTATTGCATCAAATATAGTAGAACCAACGAATAAGAGTAGGGTAAAACTTAACTTCCAAGATGTTCACGGAATGGACAACAAGGTCACAGTTATTGACAGAGTTAATAATAATGCAATTTGGACAGATCCAAATGGTAATGTTGTGGACGTACATGCAGGCCAGCCAGAAAAAATTAGAGCAAGATTGACTTCTAATGAATTAAGACCTAGTCATGTAAATGGTGGTAGATATCCATTTGAATGGTGGGGAGAAGATGTAAGTAATACATTTGGTCAAGGCGATGACAATAAGATTGTTTTAAACATTGGTTTTGAAAATGGTGTAACAACTAAACCGTTACACGGAGATTTTGAAACTGCTGTACCTATTGTTATTGTTAATAGTGCTAAAATGAAATACACATTAGCACCAACCACTAAAAACGAATTAACAAATTTAAGGGTAGCAATAAAAGACGAAACAGGAACTATACCTGGAATAGTAGATAGAAAAATTACAAAAGTAAATAATACCAGTGTATCAATAGACAACAGCGATGGTGTATTTACTACTGATGATACCACAGGAAATTTAAAAGCATTAATCTATAAAGTAGATGAAAACAAAAACAAAAATGTACTTGTAAATGATTTTGGCACAACAGTTGAGCAGTCAACCACAGAAGGTGGATTCTCAGCAATACTACTTCAACCAAGAAGCGGAAGTAGTTCTTTAAATGCTGGAACAACATTTGCAACTATTAGTAATTTATATACAGAAATAGGTTCAGCAGGAACATTCTATATGGGCATTAATGGCTCCGCAAATGTATCACTAGAATCTATGTTTGGTAGTAATTTAGATATTGTATATGATTACTTGCCATTTAATCACACAGGTAATAATACAAAAATTATTTCTACTGTAAATGTTGCAGTTGATGTACATGTGATAGAACCACAGCATAAAATGTTTATGGACACTGAAGGAGTTGATAATAGTACGTTAAGATTTATAGATGCACAACACGGAGGAAACTCTGCACTTACAGGAAATATAATTGTTGCAAACACACAACCTAATTATACAATTATACCAAAAGGTATATCTGACAATGTAGGAACTGCACCAATTAATGAAACTGAAAAAAGTAATTTAGGTGTAATAGTATCATCAGTTGCAGGTTCATATTTAACAATTAATAAACCTAACAATTTACTTTCAGTCAACGATACAGTATTTTTAAATTCAAATAGTGCTACTGCAAATGGGATTAACAATACAGAATTTAAAATAAAGGAAGTTACCCAAAATACATTTACTATAGGACTTGCAAACACAAACGTTATACCAACAGCAAATCTATCATCGTTGAAATATCTTGTTTATCCTGTTAGCACATTGGCCGGTGAAGCAACAACAAATACTGTTACTTCAAGAGTTCTTCATGTACCGGCAAATACACATGTGTTTAGTGTAGGTGATGATATTACATTACGAGCAGGTGCAAGTGATACTGCAAGTGTAAACGGACAAACATTTATTGTAAACAAAACATATGAAAATGCTTTTGAAATAAATCATCCTACAAATCCAACAGGATTAACTACAAACCTTACTGCAGAACTTACAGGCAATTCAACATTGCAAGTAGTTAGTATGCCAAATGGATATGCTATACCAGGACTATCACCAAGAATATTTGACCCAAGTAATCAATATCAACTAGGTGGCAACACAGATATTACAATGTTTAACATTGATGAATTAAACTTAGGACCTGATAAATGGATAGGTGGTACACAAGGTAAGCCGTTAATGTACTTTTATAAAAATTTAGGTAATACAAGAAACGGTGATATGCTAATGCTTGATGTTTATGAAGCAACAAGATTTGTAAGTAAAGGACATAATATAGGAAAGTTTGAAGATAATCAATTAGTAATATCTTCTACAAATGCAAGTTCAGAAGGATTAGTAAATATTGAATTACCTAATGGACTTACTGGACTAGCAGTAGGCGGAAACGTAACATTTTCAAAGAGTCAAAAAGGACATGTATTACATGGTAACACATTTACAGTAGTAGACTTTGTAAATATTATAGACCCAGTAGCATCTTCTGGAGAGCAATTTGTTACTATACATGCTCCAGGGGCCACTGCAACAGGTAATGTATTTTCAGTAGCATATGATAATTACATACCTGATAGTTCAAGAGCAATTAAAATTAGTAAAACTGGATTCTATGATGGGTTTGCAACTCCAATTTTAGCAGATAAAAATTCATTTGTTGTAAGAACAAATTATTTAGGAAATGCAACAAGTATTGGTAACTGGATATCAGACACCATGGTACTTACTGGTACTGATAATTTACATGGCGAAATAAATGCCAAACCAAATAAAAATCATATTGCAATTAAAAATAGTCCAATAAGAAATTACAACTCTGTTTACAAAATGGCACCGATTGGATATCTTAACAGAAATCTTAAGAATACAGAAATAGAAGTGTTTGGATTTGCAAACGGAAATGCCATAGTAGATTTTGCAGACAAAGATGTGTCATACTACATTACCGATAACAATGCAGTAGAAATAAATGATAACAAAACATATTTGCCTAGGACACAAACATTACAACAAGTAAGTGATAGTATCAACTTTGTAAGTGACTTTAAAGCAGGTGCCATAGACAAAGAGAAAAAACTAGAACTAGGATTCCTGTTTGGTGAAAGAGATCCTAGATCAGATAATCGCAATGAAGCAGACTTTAACCAAAAATATGTTCAAAGACCTGCAGACACATCAGGTTTAGAACAAGTATATTCTTATGAATTTGCAAATGCTCCAGCCGGTAATGCTCTGAAAGGTGGTGTAAACAAATTCTTACAACTAAAACCAAACAAAACAATTAGTGAAAAACGTGCGCCAAGTCAATTATCAGGAAAATATATTATAGATATTGCAGGCTTAGAAGAGCAATTATACTACGGTTCACTTAACGAAACAAGAACAAATAGACCACACGGTACTCAAAACTATCGTGTACTTGATGGAAAAATTACTTCAGACAAACCATTAGTGAAAAAGTATGAAGAAGGTATTTACAATACATATTTAGATCCATCATTGCAAGAAATAAAAAACAAAGCAGAAAGACCATTCTCATCACCATATGCAAAAGGATGGCCTTATACATGGAACAAACTTATAGGTCAAACTCATAACAGATACATTAACGGATACGGTGGTGGTGGTGGTATATCAGGTGGCGGTAATCCTCCTAGAGGCCCAGGTGGCGGCGGCGAACCTCCAACAGATCCACCTAAAGATCCGCCATCAAAGGAACCATGTGGTAAATTTAGAATAACACTTTACGACACAAATTCTGGTGAAGAAGGCACAACTTATGAATTTACTGCTGGACTTATGGATATTGTTCAAGGGTACATAGACAGTGGTTACGAAAATCTTACAGGTAACCAACAAGCATTTGTACAAGCAGGTGGTACATCTCAAGACTGGTCAACAATACTTTCTTACATTGAAGGCAAAGGCGAAAACTATACTAAGATACCTTACAAGGAAATAGATGTAGATCTTTGTGAATTAGAAGAGTTACATATAAAAGAAATTTCAGGTAACACATGTACCCAGAGTGGAGAAGTAATGTTCCTAGGAGGCTCAGGAGTTACATTGCCAGAAGGTTGTGATCCATGTGCATTAGCAGATGCAATCAATAGTCAGTCACCTAATTTTAATGCAGAATGTGTTCCAGAAGAAGAAAAACGTGAACCTAAGTCATGTATCATAAAAGGTGGCGGACAAGCATATGGCGATACAGACTTTCAAAATATTCAAAACATATTACATGGTGGTAATAATAACGGACAAACATTAGAAAGAATTGGTGCTAGAAAAGACAACTATAGATTACTAACAGGTAGAATCTCAGGAGCACCAACATTGCTATTTGGTAAATGTCATGGTGATGCAAGACTTCAGTACAAGATTGAAGGTCCTGCATTTTTAGAATCTATCAAATTGCTAATGGCAGAAAAAGGTCTTGACCCTAATGATTATACAACTGTGGTATTAAGAAGCACAACAAACAACGATAGAACAGGTGAATTATTACACTGGAAAAATGCCACAGCAAGAATTCAAAATAGCGGTTCAGGTATTAAAGGAGAATACAACAACGGACGTAAACATCCATTCTTTATAGTTTATGCTCCTAGTAGAGGTTCTGTTTTTGAACAAGGCATGCAAACAATTGAGTTTGGTAAAGAACAAATGCACAGAGGTATTTGTAAAGATACAATGTCTGTTTATGTAAGTAAAAAAGGCAGAAGTTTTTATAATTATTCTACAAAATCAGGTTCTGGTCCACTTTATCGTATGGGTAAGCAAGGCGATGCTAATCATTTATACTTAGGTGACTTGTTTAACATGACAGTAATAGATGACTTGTTCCACGGTGCAGATCACAGTGACCCAGAAGGACATGAAGAAGATAATGCTCTTAAATTCACAGAGGATCAAGACGATAGAGGATTCAGATTTAAGAAAATCACAGGATACGGAAAACGTATAATGGATGGTGGCGCAACAGGTGGTAGATGGGCCGACAGAACTGAAGGCTGGTTTAAAAACTTATGGCAGTTCCACCCAACACAACAAAGACGTGTACAAGGTTGTAACAATAACGAAGATGTGAATATTCCACAACTCAATCCTATTGTTAGAATAAAAAGTGCTGTTCCATTTACTTTAGGCAAAGGTTGTAGTAGAAGTCCATTTACTGAAGTTGGAGATTTCCAACCATACAGAGAAAAAACATTAGATTCCAGTGCAAACTTATCTATTGCAAATGCATTAACACCAGATCAATATAATCAAATAGGTGGAGATACAAGTTCTATATTTACACCAAAAGTAATATCCGGTGGCTTACCTGGACAAGAAACAATTATATACGATATACTTGGAGCACCGGATACAAGTAATCCATTTATGACATCTGATTATTTACAGATAGATGGATACCCTGTTAATCCAAGATCAGGTGAAGGTGCTAGGGATGGACAAGTAGCCAACGCATCAGTAGGTATAGTACAAACAGGTATGGTTGCAGACAGCACAGGATTTAACTATATGCTCGGTGACAGATTAACACTAGTTGGTGGACAACCAAAAACCATAGACGAAGATGCTTATTACTTAGATAGTGTTACAGTATCAAATCCAGGATTTGGATATAATCCTGCAACTACAAGATTAGAAATTACAGACGACGAGTTAGGCACAATATTGCCAGGTGTACAATTAAAACCAATTTTTGCACCAAATGAAAATTCCGTTACCCCTGTTACAAAACGCACAGGAAGAACTGCATTGTCGTCAGCATTATTACCTTATAAAACATATATAGGCGTAGGTGGATGTACAGATAAAAACTGGTTAAAAGATTTAGATACAAAAACAGCATTCGTAGACAGAGTAAGTAATGCTATAAACGGTGTAACTATAGATTCAAGACGTATTGATGTAGGTATTGATGCTACAAGTTCAACACATAGTGAATCATTCCCTATTACTGCAACAACACAATTAACAGGCGGTACAGGATATAAAGCATTTATTGGAACAAGAGATTATGAAAATGCTGGTGCAACAATGATGTTTAATTTTGATATAGAAGACACTACAGGCAATCATAATAGAGGAGTAAGTAACTTTACAACATCATTTAGCGAAGAAGAACAGATTAACCTTAATGGTGCATGGATTGTTTGCTTTGAAGCACCTAATACAAAAATTAACAACAACCATAACATGGTAACTAATTATGGAGGATTAGCAGAAGGCACCACAGGTGTGCTAAAAGCATTCCATGATGAAAGTGCATATAATCATTTATTTAGAGATCAGTTTAATCATTTCCTAAGTGAAAACATAAAAACTTTAAATGGTAGAGTGGTCAAATTCTTAAAAGTAGCAAACAGCAGAGTGTACTTACAGATTATGAATCCTTATGATTTAGATAGTGGTTCCTCTGGTGCTATTGGTGTTCCAGACTTTGAAAATATTTGGTGTAGGTTCTACCCAATAACAAAACTAAGCAGTTACTCAAGCAATGTAAGTGCAAGTCATGGAACAGTAAGTATTAGTGTAGCACAGGAAAGTTCTTTCTACGCAAATGCATCTGCTGTAGGCACAGCAGGATTTACAATGAATAATACAAATGCTGTAGCAGGATTAAAAATACAAGCCTCAATAAGTAATTTTACAAATTTATCACCATTAGATCAACAATGGGATTTATTCTTATATCAAGATGGTATTGATCAAGGATATTTAAGAATGCCAATTACTATTCATGGCACAATACCTAAGCAAACCAGTGCAAGTGAATCTGTTATATTAGGTTCTACTTTAGCAGATGATATGCGAAAAGTTAATTACAGTACAGTTTATAGACCACTTGTACAGCCTGTAAATGATTTACAAGACTCACAAGCAATAGTTTACAAATTTGATTTCAGTAACTTGCCAGACGATGCAAAAGTAAATGAAATAGATATTGATCTTAAATTTAACAGTTACGCACCTGGTGATTTTGATATGATGTGGCTTACAACACCAGAAGGTAAAAGGGTACCATTACTGCAAACATTAGGCAGATTTGGAACAAGCGGTGAATTCGATCAAGGTGGTTTCTTAGATGGTTTAGAAAAAGTAAGAGAAACAACAAACTTCACAGGTACAGATGGCCCAGGTTCGGGTTCAGGAGTTAATCAAGAATTTAACTTTACAATCACTTCTGATGAAGGTGCTCAATCAATAGATTATGGCGGAGCCAATCTTCTCAACAATACAAAAGTAAAACCGTATATAGGAGATCCTGAAAGACATCCAAAACATATAGGAATAGACTTTAAAGAAGTAGATAAATCAAAACGATCTAATCCTGCTGAAATGGTTAATGTTATTGGTAGTGATTACGATTCTACACAAGGTGGAACATTATCTGCACTATACGGCATAAGATGGAACAGAGTTGAAAACGTATTAAGAAAATTCTTAAGAAATTCAGATAACTCTATTAGAGGAGTTAAAGGTAAAGGCACATGGTTTATTGAATTCTCACGTTCTGGTAGAGTAAGAAACTTAACTAGAAATGAAAACAACCAAAGCGATACAGATTTAAACAGAACTAGAATTAGAACACCAAACTTAAAAATACAATATAGTTCAGCATCTGAAAACCCAGCATGGGATTCAGCAAATAAAGAAAGCATAAGTCAGGTTGCTATTATACAAAAAGGTGGATTCCAACCTGAATTTGCAACAAGAACATACACCGTTAGAGCAATTGGTGGTGACGGACAAGGTTTTGAAGGACAAGCATTCCTTAAAAAAGGTAGACTAGTAGGTGAAGACAATCCAGATCTTAAGAGCCAACAAGCAGTATTTGAAGTTATAAAAACTAACCAAGCAGGAAGTATCACACAATTAAGAATATTAGACAGAGGTGTATATGAAATTTTCCCTGCAGAATTTGAAAGAGGTGTTCCATTAAAATATGTAGACGGCGAAGAAGACAGCAAAGACATGCGTAAACGTCCATACGGAACAGGCTATGGAGCAAGAGTACAACTTACAGCAAGAAGTGTAATCAATTGTCAACAACCTCCACGTATAGTTCAAGAAAATGCAGGTGATTCTGAACCAGCAGGACCATTACTGCCATTAACAGATTTAATAAATGCGGCCGGCGGCCTAGATGGTGGCTTAACAGCATCAACAGTAGATATTAACGATGCTGTAAGTAAATTGCTTCTTAAAACAGATGCAGATGGATTAGAGTTAGAAGATATTGTTCCAGGAACATTAGACGCAATAGGTTTACCTGCAGGTGATTATGGGCCTCTATCATTTGGATTTACATCTGAATTAGGTGACGGTGGTGATGGCTTTGGATTAAATGACAGTGGTATAAGAAAGGATAATCCATTTGACAAGGGTGATCCAGATTCAATGATACTTTACAATGCATCTGTACCACCCGAATTTGAAGGTTTAAGCAGTAGTAATTTTGGAAATGTTTACGCATATGATATTAACAGAGTAAACGGCGGTCCGCTTGTAACTGAACAATTACAAACAGAAATAGATGTTTTATATTTGGATTCAGCAAGAGTAAGAAGTAGATATGAAACAAGACCAAATATGAGAAAAGTATGGGTTGATGATTATGATGTACAAGGATGGGCATATTTAGAAAACGGTAAAGTAGTTTACAGAAAAGACAAACTAGTAGATAGTAATAAACTTAAATCAGCAATAATATATGACGAAACAACAGGCGAAAGAGTAACTGATGTTTTCTTAAATGATCCATTTAAAAATGTATTAATGCCAGAAGCAGAGAAAAATTTAACATATATTTCAGAAAGCGACCCAGTTTATTATGCTGATGACGGAAGTAATTTCAGTAAAAATAATGTTGGTGAACTTTGGTGGAATACTTCTAACATGCGTGTAAGATGGTATGAACAAGCAGAGGACGATTATAGAAGACAATACTGGGCATCTTATGTTGATGGCTCACAGTTTGATGTTTATGAATGGATAGAATCACTAGAAACACCAATAGAATATAGTGGTGAAGGTACACCATTTGATATAGAAACATATTTAATTGATCAAGTTTACAATAACTTTACAGGTACATATGATAACAAATATTATTATTGGGTAAAAGACATATCAAGTGTTCCAAATCATGAAGATAGAACTGCAAGTGCATTAAGTGTTAGCCAACAAATTGCATCTCCAAAAATGCAAAACATTCCTACATATGGTGCAATTTCAAATAACTCTATTGTGTTAAACAACGTAAAAGGATTCTTAAAAGACGACGATAATGTTTTCCAACTTAACTTTAGAAGAACAGAAAGCAAGTACACTAATAAACATGAATCCTACATATTGCTTGGTGAAAACAATGTTTCTGATGCAATACCAAAAGAATTATTTAACAAATTAGTAGATAGTTTAGTAGAGGAAGATGTATTGGGTAAAGTAGTACCTGATCCTTTCTTAAACAAGTTTGAAAAATATGGTATATCAATTAGACCAAGACAAACAATGTTTGTAAATCCAATGAATGCAAGAAGAGAGTTAGTTTACTTCATAAACGAAAATATGAAAAATATTAAACTTACAGATGACTTTTACACAGGTTGGAACTCCTCAGTATCTACAAATACATATTATGAATTTATAGATTGGGTTGAAACAGGCTACAACAGTAATAGTATTAAAGCAAGAGCCAATGTAAATTCAGTTAAACAAATGCGTGGACTTACAGATATTCCAGATGGTGCTTTTGTAAGATTAGCAGGAATAGGTGATAACCCAGATAAGTTCTACGAATATGATTCAACTCTAGATGATTACAAATTAGTAAAAATTGTAAATGGTACAATGAAATTAAAAGATACTGTATTTGGTGCAATTAATTCTGGACTTACAGCAGAACTAAGACAATTACTGTATGCAATAAAAGATAGAGTATTTAAAAATACAAACTTAGAAAACAAGTTGTATTTCTCAATGTTAAATTATGTGCTAACTGAACAATATCAAACAGAGTGGTGTTTTAAAACAACTTACTTTAATATTAGACAAAGTGCAGAAAATCTAGTACAAAGTGCAACAACAAAGATTGATGCATTCGATAGTGTTGTTAAGAGTATAAAGAATTATAAACCTTATACAAGTAAACTAAGAGATTTTGAAGATAGAAAAATTAGCATAGACTCATTGAAGTCATTTGCAACAGATTTTGATAGACCACCGTATCAGCCAAACCTATCTGTAGAATCAAGAATACTACAAGATGGTAGTAGTTCTGATGCACTTATTTTAACAGAAGATAAAGAATATGTCAACTGGACAAATAACTTTAGTAATAATTCTACTAAGATTAGAACATTAAC